>Ga0308414_1001856_pt1 | contig 13724 bp, 10 predicted proteins | sample HotsprSampleOS50_FD_205667 | JGI IMG/M metagenome (GOLD analysis project Ga0308414, IMG submission 205667) | Hot spring phototrophic mat microbial communities from Octopus Spring, Yellowstone National Park, Wyoming, United States - 20090730_OS50 ... | reverse complement strand
GCAACGCCGCTGGCCCCTTCGAGGTAAGATTCGCCGGCGAACCGGCCCGCACGGACCGGACCGCGAAAGGCTTCGGCGAGTTCAGCGGCCGTGGCATTTGGCGCACCGGCGCCGAAGCCGGCCAGCTCAACATCGACGTCGTCGTGGCCCAGAGTTCCCTCGGCGAACTGGTGGCGCTCATCCACGGATCCGACATCGGCGTTCACGGCCAGCTCAGCGGGCGGGCCAGCTTCCGCGGACCCCTGTCCCAACTCGCCGTGGACGGCCGGCTTCGCATCAGCGACCTTCACCGCTGGGATCAGTTGCCGCCCTACGCCGAGGGCGGAACCGTCCAGCTTCGCGGGACTCTCGATCTGCCCGCGCAATCTCTCGAACTGGAACTCTCCCCAGCCGTGGGCGCTGCTGGACTCCAATCCAGGTTGCAGGTGTCCAATCTGCTCGGCACGCCGCGCTGGAATGCCTGGCTCCAGTTTCAAGGCCTTCCTTTGCAGCCGCTGGCCGACGTCGCCCGCCATATGGGCGCGGCGTTGCCGGAAGCTGTCCGCCTGGATGGATTCCTCGGCGGAGAATTGGACATCGGCTCAGACGCCCCCTTGCACGGAACCATCGACTGCCGCAGCGTTTCGCTCACCCATCCGGACAGCGGGCAGATCAAAATCGCGGAAGCCAAGGTCATTCTGGACGGCCCGCGCATCCACCTGTTGCCCTCCGCCGCCGAGTTCGATACCGGAGAGCAGGCCTCCGTGGAGATGGAATACCGCCCTGGATCTCCTCCCGCGCTGGATCTAAAGATCACGGCTTCCGGCCTCAAAGCGGCAACGGTGGTTAAATGGAATCCCCTTCTGGCGGACATCCCGCCCCCGCCGTTTGCCGCAGCCTTGCAAGGCGGGGCTTGGAGCGGCTTGTTGCGCTACCGCCTGGACGAACCGAAGGCAGGCGGATGGACCGGCCTGCTCCGGTTAATGAACGCCACGATCCCCATAGAAGGCTTGGCGGCGGCGCTTCACATCGATCAAGCCGAAGTAGAGATCCTGAAGGATTCCTTGTTCGCCCGGCGCATGACCGGCCGTTTCGGAGAGATCCGCTTTCAGGGCCAGTATCAATTCCAACCCAGTGCTCCGCGCCCGCACCGCCTGGACCTCCGCGTGGAGGAGCTCAGCGCGGACGCCTTGCAGTCGCTGCTCATGCCCACTTTGCGTCGCCCGCGAGGCCTGCTCGCACGGACCTTCGGTTTGGGGCGAGGCCGGCTCCCGCGCTGGCTGGCCGATCGCAGAGTCTCCGGCAACCTCAGCATCCGCACCTTACAATTGGCCGGAGAGACGTTCGAATCGGTCCGCCTCAAGTATTTCTGGGACGGGGCGCAGGTGGACGTCCCGGCCTTCCAGGGCCGCGTTCGTGGAGGCTCGCTCAGCGGATATCTCCAAGTCGACCTGCGGGGCGCCGTCCCCGCCTTCCTTGTCGCGGGACGGCTGGAGGATGCGCGCTGGCGCGAGGGACACCTGCGCGGAGAAGCCGTCCTCCGCGCCTCCGGGCTAGGTGAGGACGCCTACCGCAGCTTGGCGGCGGAAGGCGTCTTCCACGCTCAGTCTGTGATCCTCGCCGAACAACAGCCCCGCCGCACTCTTTGGGGCGCCTGGGCTCTCCGCTGGGACCGGAACCAGCCCCGGCTGGACCTGCTCGACCTGCGTCTGGCCGAGGGCCAGGATGTGCTGGTGGGCCAGGGCGCGACGGGGGACGACGAAAAGTTGCAGATCGAGCTCGCGCGCGGCGACAAACACTTGCGCCTGAGCGGCCCGTTGCGCAGCCTGCAACTGGTTCCCTCGGAGACGCCCTGACGGCCTTCCCACGGCCCGCTCGGCGCGGCTGCTAGAATGGGCGTTGTAGCAGGAGAGTTCAGCCCCCATCATGGAGATGGTTTCTCCCACGCACGACGGCGAGCCTACACTGGCTAGCCTCATCGAAGAGCAGCGGGCCGCCGCGCTGGATCAGGTGGAGGCCGCCTGGCAGCTCTACATCTCGCGGATCGAGGAGGCGCTGGCTGCCGGCTGGCGCGAACACCTCGCCGCCGCGCTCAACGGACGCTTCAGTGAGATCGCCACCACGCTGGAGGACGCCTTCGCCGCACAACTGGCGCGCCGCACCGAACAATTGCGGTCCTCGTTGCGGGCGCAACTGGCCGACTCCTTCAACCAGGCCCTGCGGCGCTTCCGTGCTGCCGAATCGGAACAAGAAATCTTCGATCTGTTGATTGAGTTGGCCGGCCTGTTTTGTGCCCGGGCCGCGCTGGCGCTCATTCAGGACGGCGCTCGGGCGTCTTTCACGGCCTGGCGTGACTTCACGATCGATTCCCCCGGGCTGCCGCCGGTCGCGGAGCTCCCTCTGGAATCCGCGCCGGCGCTTCTGAGCGCAGTTCAATCCCGGGAAACGGCCATTGCCGAAAAGACCTCCAGTGAGTTGTCCGAAGCTGTGGCCGGCTTGTTCGAGGGCGTCGAGGCCGGCAAGGTAATCCTGGTCCCGGTGCTGAACCGGGACAAGACCGTAGCCCTGCTTTGTGCCGCTCAGCGCGCGCCGGAGTGGAACCCGGGTGGACTGGAGTTGCTGGCGATGTTGGCCGGCTTGGCCTTGGAGGCCAAGAGCGCGCAGCGCCCGCAGCCCTTGGCGGCGATTTCGCGCGCGGCGGCCGCAGCTCCGGAATGGCCCGGGTTGTCCCGCGGCGACGCGGAGTTCCATGCCGCAGCCCGGCGCTTCGCCCGGGTCCAGGTTGCCGAGATGCGGCTGTTCAAATCTCAAGCGGTGCGGGAGGGACGGCAGCGTCAGGATCTGTACGCCGCCCTCAAGCCCGAGATCGACGCGGCTCGCGAGGCTTTCCGCAACAGCTACCTGAACGCCTGCCCGACGATGGTGGATTACCTGCACCTGGAGTTGGTCCGGACTTTGGCCAATGATGACGCGCGCTTGCTGGGCCCGGAATATCCGGGGCCGCTGGTTTAGACCGGCCCCCCTGTTCCTGTTGGTCTGGCTGGCCGCCGGACTCGCCCAGAGTTCCGCCCCGCTGAGCAGTTTGGCCCGCGCCTACCGGGAGTCGCCCACCCCGGCCCGCCGGGACGCTCTGCTGCGCTTCGCACAGGCCCACGCCAAGAATACCGAGGGGGCGCTGGCTCTGCTCGTGCTCGGCGCAACCGAAGCAGCCCAGGGCCGCAGCTCGCAAGCCGCCGAATGGCTGGCTGCCGCGGCCCCTCGCCTGCCACAGCTCCGCGACTACGTATCATTCCATTTGGCGCGTGCTCTGTCAGCCCAACAGCGGCACAAGGAAGCTCTGAGTCAGCTCCAGGCGGCGCTGAATTTCACTCCGGTTTCTCCACTAACCGGAGGGGCGGCTCTGCTGGCGGCGCAGGCGCACCTTGCCCTCGGCGAACCCGCTCAGGCGGCGGCCGTGCTGGAGAAGTTCCGCGGCCGACTTCCCCAACCGGACGGTTTTCTCGCGCTCGCTTCGGCTTACGAAGCCGCCGGTCAGCTTGTGCCCGCCGCCGTCGAGGCGCAGAGAGTCTTTTTTGAGTTCCCTCAATCGAGTCAGGCCGCGGAGGCGGAGCGGATGCTGGCCCGGCTTCAGCAAAGCTTGGGCCAAGATTATCCCCCGCCGCTGCCTTCCTCCATGCTGGGCCGGGCCGCCAAATGGATGGAGGCGCGCGACTACAAGCGCGCCCTGGCGGAATACCGGGAGCTGACGGCCCGGTTGGGCGGCGCCGAGCGCGAGCTCGCGCAGGTCCGGCTGGGCGCGGCGCTTCTGCTTGGAGGAGATCCGAGAGGCGCAAGGGCTTACCTTCAGGGCCTATCGCTGCCGCCCGGCGAAGCGGACGCGGAACGGCTGTACTACCTGGTCCGGTGCGCGCGTTCCTTGGGTGATGAACCGAGCATGCGCGGGTCCCTCACCGCCCTCGAACGTCTCTATCCGGCATCCTCGTGGCGCTTGGAGGCCCTGGTTTGGGCGGGCAACTATTACGTGCTGCAAAATGATCCCGCCGGATTCACGCCGCTGTTCCGGGCCTGCTATGAGCAATTCTCACAGTCCACCTGGGCCCCTTACTGCCACTGGAAAGTGGCTTGGAGCGCCTGGCTGGAGCGCCGCCCGGAGGCCCGCAGCCTTCTCCAGCAGCACCTGGAACGATTCCCCGCTTCCGACAAGCGCCCGGCCGCGCTCTATTTCCTGGGCCGGGATGCGGAGCGGTCCTCCGGACGGGCGGCGGCCTTGCCCTACTATCAGAAAATCCTGGAAGAATCGCCCAATCATTTTTACGCTTCGCTAGCCGCCGGCCGCCTTCAGCCTCGGGAGCAGCCGAGACTTCCAGGCACACCCCTCAATTTCACGCCTGAAGAACGCGTTCTCCAGCGCATCCTCCGCGCCCGTCTCCTCAATTCGGCGGCTCTGTTCGATTGGGCGGCGCGCGAACTCCGCTTTGGCGCCTCCGAAGACGGCCAGCCGCACGTTCTCGCCCTGGAGCTCGCCCGGGCGGCTGCCACACGGCAGGCTTTCGCCGAGGCCATCCGCCACATCAAAGGCGTCTTTCCGGCCTACCTGCAAATCCCTGTGGAAGCCGCCCCTCATGAGTTCTGGCGTCTGGCCTTCCCCATCCCCTACCGGACTCAATTGGAGCGCTACGCCAAAACCCACCGGCTCGACTTGTACCTGCTGGCCGGACTGATCCGCCAGGAATCGGAGTTCGACCCCCGCGCCGTCTCGCGCGCGGGCGCCCGCGGCTTGATGCAGGTGATGCCTTCCACCGGCAGAATGCTCAGCCGCCAGCTCCGGCTGGGAACATTCCAGACCTCGTCTCTCTTCCAGCCGGATTACAACCTGCGGCTCGGCTCTTTCTATTTCCGGCGCCTGCTCGATGAACACGAGGGTTTCCTGGAAGCGGCCCTGGCCTCCTATAACGCCGGCAAGCGGCGGACAGAGGAATGGATGACCTGGGCCGACTATCAAGAACCCGCGGAATTCATTGAAACCATTCCGATTACCGAAACCCGCACCTATGTCCAGGCAGTTTTACGAAACTCCTGGCTGTACCGGCGCATCTATTAAGGATTCTGTAGCAGGCAGCATCCAACCGTGAGATCATCAAGTAGAGAGGCATGAGTTCCTGGGCGACATTTGGGCGCAGAGCCGCTGTCACGCTGCTGGCCGCAGTGTTGCTCGTTCTGTGGCTGCCCCACTTCCACGCCGATGGCGGCTCCGAGCACGCTTGCCCCATCTGCCACGCTGCCTCTCAGCCTGCACAGTTCGAGCCCCCCGCGGCGCTCTCCGCCTTGGCCGCCTTCCCGGAATGGACGGTTTCGGCCGCGGATTGCCCCGCCGTCCAGGCCGCGAGCTGGCCCTCCTGCCCCGGCCGCGCCCCTCCCGCCTGAATTCCACTCTTTTTCAAGTTTGGAATTCACATTTCAAGGGAGGTGGATCATGTTTAGGAATTGTGTCTATAGGAAAGGAATTAGTGTAGTTGTTCTTGCTTTGATCCTCAGTTTTGTCCCGTTGCTGGGGCAACCAACCGGCGCTTTGAGAGGCACAGTCAAGCTGGCAGCGCAGGACTCCGTGCTCCCTCACGCTATGGTGCTCATCGCAAAGCTCGGCCGCAGCACGCTAACGGGCCCGGATGGAACCTATGAGTTCACCGGGCTTCCCCCGGGGGAATACGAGGTGTTGGCTCATTTACACCCGCTCGCCGACGAGCGGCGCACCGTCCGTGTGCCGGCCGGCGGCGTGGCAACACTGGACTTCGCCTTGCGCATCGCCCCCCTCCACGAGGAGATCACGGTTACGGCAACTGGCCGCGAAGAGGCCGCGCTGGACGTCATCCAGTCCACATCTTCGCTCGAGCTGGCGGAACTGTTGCCCCGCTCTACTACCTCGCTGGGCGAACTGCTGGATCAACAGCCCGGCGTCTCCAAGCGCAGCTACGGTCCGGGCACCAGCCGCCCCGTCATCCGCGGCTTTGACGGAGACCGGGTGTTGATCTTGCAGGACGGCATGCCTTCGGGAACCTTGTCGTCTCAGTCTGGAGACCACGGAGAACCCGTAGACACCTCGACGATCAACCGCGTGGAAGTGGTCCGCGGCCCGGCGACTTTGCTCTACGGCACCAACGCTCTGGGCGGCGTGGTCAACGTTATTACAGACCATCACCAGGAACACACCCATGCTCACCAGGGCGTGCGAGGCTACTTGACCGGCACGGGCGGCTCCGGCAACGCACAAGGCGGCGGTGGCGGCGGCTTCGAATTCGGATCCGGTCCCTGGTTGCTGACGGCCAGCGGCGGCGGCGCTCGCACCGGCGACTACTCTACGCCCTTGGGCAACGTGGAAAACTCCGGAACGGAGATCCGCAACGCTGCGGCCACTTTGGCCCGCTACGGCGACCGCGGTTACCTGCGGGGCGGCTACGGCGAGTACCGCGGAGTGTACGGCATCCCCCCGGTGGAAATGCACGTCCACGACGAGGAAGACGAACACTCCGCAGGCCACGCAATCGCAGCGGATCGCCCGGCCCAAGAGCACGAACACGAGGCCCCGCTGCGACTTCGCTGGCGCCGCCAGACGGCGCACCTGGGCGGCGCTCTTCAGAAGCTGGGCGGCCCTCTGGAACAGATGACCCTCCGCCTCACCTACACTGACTGGAACCACAAGGAACTCCTGGGCGAACGAATCGGCACTCAGTTCTTCAACCGCCAGTTCTCCTACCGTGTGGTTTTCGATCAGCGCCCGGTGGGCCGTTTCGGAGGACGTTTCGGCGTGCAGGGTCTGCGCCGTTCCTACCGCGTGCGCGGCGAGGAGCAAATCACCCCGGCGGTCACCCAGGATGGCTTCGCCCTCTACGCGCTCGAGGAATACGGCCTGGAACGGGTCCGCTTCCAGTTCGGTGGACGGCTGGAGACCAACCGTTATCAACCGGAAGCCCGCCCCAGCCGCACCTTCACCGGATTCTCCGGCTCTGCGGGCTTGAACGCCCGGTTGTGGCGGGATGGCGCTTTTGTCGCCGCGTTCACCCACTCTTACCGCGCCCCTTCGATCGAAGAACTCTACAATTACGGACCGCACCACGGAAACCTGGCCTTCGAGATCGGCAACGCCAATCTCCAGCGCGAAAGAGCCCGGGGGTTTGAGGCCGGCCTCCGCCATTTTGCCAACCGGCTCCACGCGCAGGCTAACTTCTTCTATTACCGCATCGCGAACTACGTCTATCTGGAGCCGACCGGAGATATCGAGGACGGTTTGCGGGTCGCCCGCTATATTCAAGGCGACAGCCGCTATCTGGGCGGCGAAGCGTCGCTCCACTTGGGCGTGCATCCAAACCTCTGGGTGAACCTCGGGCTGGATGCCGTCGACGCCGCCCTTCGGCCCTCGGGAACGCCGCTCCCCCGCATCCCGCCGTTAAGAGGGCGCGTGGGCGTCGAGGCCAAGTACCGGGACCTGAGCGTCTTGCCGGAGTTGATTCTCGCCCGGCGTCAGGACAAGCTATACTTCGGCGAAACGCCCACGCCCGGTTACGCCGTCCTCAATTTGACCTCCTCCTATACCCGGGTCAGCCGCCGCGCGTTGCATATCTTCTCCGTCAACTTATTCAACGCAGGCGACCGGCTGTACAGAAACCACGTATCTCTCATTAAGGACTTCGCCCCCGAGATGGGCCGAGGCGTCCGCGTTTCCTACACCATCCGCTTCCTGTGACCCGCAGCGCAGCCCCGCCGTCGCCGGATCCGCCGGCCGGCGGGGCTCTCCCGGCGCGTCCCCGAATGTGAGATCTTAGGAAATAGAGGCTGAAACAACCTCCGCCGCGGAATCTTACGGGAAGGGCCCAGCCTCGCCGGGAGGTAATGTGCTGCTCGCGTTCCTCGTGCCGGAGACCGTCGTCCGGGAAGACGGCGCCGGCCCGGTCCTGGATCTAGGACCGTCGCAAGGTAAGCCGCTGAAACTTACCTTGGGCATCACTCGCATCGTGGAGCAAGAAAGTCTGGAGCTTTCCATCTGGGGCTCCCCCGACCAGGAAAATTGGGGCGCCAAGCCGCTGGCCGTGTTCCCCCAGAAGTTCTACTGCGGCGTCTATTCCTTGCTTCTGGATTTGCAAGCCCATCCGGAGCTGCGCTATCTGCGCGCCCAGTGGAAGGTGAACCGCTGGGGACGCGGCCCGTTGACGCCGCTGTTCGGATTCTACGTAGTCGCCGAGGAAACCGCCCAGTCCACGGCCGCGGCCAAGACCGCCTGACGCCCGCGCCGCCTACAGATGGTTGATGAGGCTGGCCACATAGCCGCCGCCAAAACCATTGTCGATGTTCACCACCGTGACGTTGCTGGCGCAACTGTTCAACATCGTCAGCAGCGCCGACAACCCGCGGAAGTTGGCCCCATAGCCGATGCTGGTCGGCACCGCGATCACCGGGCAGGGCACCAGCCCGCCCACCACGCTCGGCAGCGCCCCTTCCATGCCCGCCACCGCCACCACCACCCGCGCCTCCATCAGCCGGTCCAGCTGGCTCATCAACCGGTGTATCCCCGCCACGCCCACATCGTAGATGGCGTCTACTTCGTTGCCCATGGTCTCGGCCGTCAGCCGCGCCTCCTCGGCCACCGGAATGTCGCTGGTCCCCGCGCACACCACCGCAATCTTGCCCTTGCCGTCGATGCGCCGGTCGCCCCACACCCGCACCACACGGCTGAGCGGGAAATACTCCGCCTTCCGGATCTTCCGCCTGACCGCCTTGCCCGTCGCCTCGTCCGCCCGGGTAATCAAGATGTTCTTCGCGTTCTCCAATAGCCGCGTGGCGATCGCCACCACTTGCTCCGGCGTCTTCCCCTGGCCGAAGATCACCTCCGGCATCCCTTGCCTCAACGCCCGGTGATGATCCACCTTGGCGAACCCGATGTCTTCGAACGGCATGTGCCGGAGCCGTCCCAGCGCCCGCTCGACATCCAGCTCCCCTTTGCGCACCTGCTCCAGCAGCTTCCGCAACTGTTCCTTCGTCATCGCTGATTTCAGGGTATCAGAACGACAGCCGGTCCCCCAGCTTCAGGCCATACTTGCGCGCCATGCCGCCCGCCAGCTCCAGCACAAACTGCGCGTCATGGTTCCCACCGTAAGATGGGCATTCCCAGGATTGCCCCCGGCAAGGCGGAGTGTTCTCCGAGATCTCCACAATGCGGCGCTCCGCATCCATCCACAGGATGTCCAGGGGAATCAGGCACTGATACATCCAGTAGCGGTAACGGCCGGGCGCCCCATGCACGAACAACATGCCCCGGTCCGGCGCCAGATGCTCCCGGAACATCATGCCCCGCGCCATGTCTTCCGGCCGGCTCATTACTTCCGCCCGGATCTTCTGCCCTCCCGGCAGCGTCACCGTCACCACTCCAGGCTCAGGCGGCTCGTAGCGGCATCCTCCGCCCACGAGGCCAAGTAAAATCGCGCCCATCAGCAACGCCTGAATCCGCATCTCCAGCCGCCAGCCTAGCATACTGCCTCTGCGCGAACGCGGTTCCCGATTACCTCCGCCCGCATCTGATGTAATAGAGTTAACATGTCGCGCCGCAGCAGTCCGCAACGAGCGCATGACCCCGATGTCTCTGGCAGGTGCATGGCGAACCGCAAGCCGCGCCTGCCGCGGCTTCAACGGAGGATTTGGTTATGAAATGGTCCTGGAAACTCGGCCGCTTCGCCGGCATCGACGTCTACATGCACGCCACCTTTGTCGTGCTCATCGGCTGGATCGCCCTGGCGCACTGGCTCCAGGAGAAAAGTTTGGCCGCCACCCTCGCCGGCGTGGGCTTCATCCTGGCCCTGTTCGCCTGCGTCGTGCTCCATGAATACGGCCACGCCCTCACCGCGCGCCGCTTCGGAATCCGCACCCGCGACATCACGCTGCTGCCCATCGGAGGCGTCGCACGCCTCGAGCGCATGCCGGAGAAGCCCGCTCAGGAACTTTGGGTCGCCCTCGCCGGTCCCGCGGTCAACGTGGTCATCGCCGCCGCCCTCTTCCTCTGGCTTTCCCTCACCCGGACCATGCAGCCTTTTGAGGACATGGGCGTTGCCCGGGGCAACTTTCTGGACCGCCTCCTGGTCGCCAACCTGTTCCTGGTCGGCTTCAACCTGCTGCCCGCTTTCCCCATGGACGGCGGGCGCGTCCTGCGCGCCCTGCTGGCTTCCCGCATGGAGTACACCAAGGCCACGCAAACCGCTGCCAGCATCGGGCAGGGCATGGCTTTCTTGTTCGGGCTCGCCGGCCTGTTCCTCAACCCCTTCCTCTTGTTCATCGCCTTCTTCGTCTACATCGGCGCCGCCCAGGAAGCCAGCACCGTTCAAATGAAGACCTCCCTGGCGGGCATCCCCGTGGCCCGCGCCATGATTACCGACTTCCGTACTCTCTCCCCCTCCGACCCCCTATCCCGGGCTGTCGAGTTGATCCTCGCCGGCACTCAGCAGGATTTCCCCGTGGTCGACCAGGGCACGGTCGTCGGCATCTTGACCAAGAGCGATCTCCTCTCCGCTCTGGCCCGCCGCGGCGATGCCGATCCCGTGGCGGAAGTCATGCAGCGCGACTTCCAAGTCGCCCACTCCCACGACATGCTCGAATCCGTGTTGGAGCGCCTCCAGGAATGCCCCTGCCACACCATGCCCGTGGTTCGCAACGGCGATCTGGTGGGACTGCTCACCACCGAGAACTTGGGCGAGTTCATGATGATCCAGGCCGCCCTCGGCGCCCGCCGCGCCCAGAAACTTGCAGCTTGAGCCGCACATGCCCGCGCTCGTCTCGCCACCCGAATCCGCCGCCCGGCAAGCACCGAAGCCGGTCTGAGACAATGAGAGGTTTCAGACCGCGCCGCGTGCAGTAAATCCGGCGCGCGCCAAATCCCATGACCCGCTCCTTCTGGAAAAAACTCCGGCTCACCCTGGAGATGATCCGGTTCGAGCACTCGGTCTTCGCCCTGCCGTTCGCTCTGACCGGCGCGCTGCTCGCCATTCGAGCCGGCGGCTACCAGGTCGACCGGCTCGGCTGGAAGCTCCTGTGGATCGTCGTGGCCATGGTCGGCGCGCGCTCGGCCGCCATGACCTTCAACCGCATCCTGGACGCCGATATCGACGCCCGCAATCCCCGCACCCGCAACCGCCACCTGCCCGCCGGCCTCCTCTCCCGCGCCTACGCCTGGGGCTTCCTCGCCGCCTCCGCCGCCGTGTTCGTCTTCGCTGCGCGCGCCTTAAACCAGCTCTGCTTTTACCTCGCCCCTGTCGCGCTGGCCATCGTCTTCTTCTATTCCTTCACCAAACGCTTCACCTCGTTTTCCCACCTGGTCCTGGGCTTCGCCCTCGGCATCGCCCCCGCCGCCGCCTGGATCGCCATCCGCGGTTCCCTCGACCCCCGCATCCTCTGGCTCACCGCCGCCGTCACCCTCTGGACCGCCGGCTTCGACATCATCTACGCCTGCCCCGACTACGAATTCGACCAGCGCGAGGGATTGTTCAGCCTCCCGCGCCGCCTCGGCATCCGCAAGGCGCTTTGGATCTCCCGCGCCTTCCACGCCGGCATGGTCCTCTGCTTGCTCGCCTTGCTCTCCAGCTTCGATCTCGGACTGCTCAGCGCGGCCGGCGTCGCCATCGTCGCCGCCTTGCTCGCCTATGAGCAGAGCTTGGTCCGGCCGGACGACCTCTCCCGCGTCAACGCGGCCTTCTTCACCATGAACGGCTGGGTCAGCGTGTTATTCTTGTTGTTCTGGGGCGCGGATATCCTCCTGCGCAGAGGGGTTTGAGCGTGGAACCTATCTTTGAAGACTCGGCACTGCTGCCCATCCTGGACAAGGTCCGCCAAGGACGCCGCCTGGACGCCGCCGATGGACTCGCCCTCTACCGCACCTCCGACCTGCTGGCCTTGGGCTACATGGCGAACCTGGTCCGCGAGCGCCTCCACGGCAACGCCACCTACTTCAACGTCAACCGCCACATCAACCCCACCGACGTCTGCGTCGCTAGTTGCCGCCTCTGCGCCTTCGGCAAGCGCGTCAAAGACCCCCGCGCCTACACCATGTCCCTCGAACAGGCCTGGGAGATCGCCGGCCAAGGCTGGAGCGAGGCGGTCACCGAGTTCCACATCGTCGGCGGACTCCACCCCGAGCTCACCCTCGACTGGTACTGCGAACTGTTCCGCGGACTCAAACAGCGCTATCCTTCCGTCCACCTCAAGGCGCTCACCATGGTCGAAGTGGCCTGGCTGGCCCGCCGCTCCCAGCTCTCGGTGCGCCAGACGCTGGAGCGCATGAAAGCCGCCGGCGTCGATTCTCTGCCCGGCGGCGGCGCGGAGATCTTCTCCGAACGGGTCCGCCGCATCATCTGCGATCACAAGATCGACGGCGAACAATGGCTGGAAACCGCGCGCACGGCGCACCAGCTCGGCCTCCACTCCAACTGCACCATGCTCTACGGCCACATCGAAACCGACGAGGACCGCGTCGACCACCTGCTCAAGCTCCGCGCTTTGCAGGACGAGACCGGTGGATTCCTGGCCTTCATCCCGCTGGCGTTTCACCCCGCCAACACCCCCTTGCGCCATATTCCGGTCACGACCGGCTTCGCCGATCTCAAAAACATCGCCGTCTCCCGCCTGTTGCTCGACAACATCCCCCACATCAAGGCCTACTGGGTGATGATGACTCCCCGCATCGCCCAGGTCGCGCAGCGCTTCGGCGCCGACGACCTCGATGGCACGGTCGTCGAAGAGAAGATCTACCACGATGCCGGCGCTACCACCTCCCAAGCCTTGCGCCGCTCCGAACTCCTGCGCCTCATCCGCCTGGCCGGCCGCGAGCCCGTCGAGCGCGACACGCTCTACCGCCCGGTCGTACGGCCCGAAACCACCCTCACCGTGCTCGTCTGAGTCACCCGGGTACCTTGAGAACGCGTCTTCTATAATCCGGTTATGTCTGCTTCGGGTGGGCCCCTCAGCCGCGACCGCTTTCTGCCGCTCGCCGTTCTGCTGTTCATCGGCAGCGGCTGCGCCGCGTTGATCTATGAGGTGGTCTGGTTCCACCTTCTGCAACAGGTGCTCGGCTCTTCCGCCGTCTCCCTGGGCGTGCTCCTCGGGACCTTCATGGGCGGAATGTGCGCGGGCAGCCTGGCGCTGCCGCGCCTGGTGGGACGCGCCCGCCACCCTCTGCGCGTCTATGCGGCTGTCGAGCTGGGCATCGGCATCTGCGGCCTTCTGGTCCTGCTTGTGGTTCCGGCTGTAGGCCGCGTCTATACCTCTCTGGTAGGCCACGGGCTGCCCGGCATCTTGCTGCGAGCCTTGGTCGCCGCCATTTGCCTGCTGCCGCCTACTTTCCTGATGGGCGCCTCGCTTCCGGCCATCGCGCGCTGGGTTCAGACTACGCCCCGTGGCGTCTCCTGGATGGGTTTCTTCTACGCCGGCAATATCGCCGGGGCGGTGGCCGGTTGCCTCCTGGCGGGTTTCTACCTGCTGCGGGTTTACGACATGGTGACCGCCACCTTCGCCGCAGTGCTGCTGAATGCCTTAGTCGCCGCCGCCGGCTGGCTGCTCGCCGCCAAGGTCGCCTACCAGCCTGAACCGGAGCCAGCCCAAGAAGCCGCCCTTACCGTTCACCGCCCGGCCCCCTCAACCGCGGTCTTCTTGGTCATCGGCCTTTCCGGCTTTTCCGCCCTCTCCGCGGAAGTCATCTGGACCCGGCTGCTGTCGCT
>Ga0308414_1001852_pt1 | contig 13741 bp, 9 predicted proteins | sample HotsprSampleOS50_FD_205667 | JGI IMG/M metagenome (GOLD analysis project Ga0308414, IMG submission 205667) | Hot spring phototrophic mat microbial communities from Octopus Spring, Yellowstone National Park, Wyoming, United States - 20090730_OS50 ... | reverse complement strand
CTTGATGGAGCTAATATCGAGATTCGGGAAGAGGTGGGTGCAGAGAACTTCTTTTTGTTTGGCTTGACCACCCCTGAAGTGCACCATCTCAAGGCAAACGACTACAAGCCCTATCATTACTACGAGTCTAATCCTGAACTGAAAGAGGTGATAGATCGCATTGCTCATGGCTACTTCTCGCATGGCGATACCGAGCTATTCCGTCCTCTGGTGGATTCACTCCTCTACCGAGATGAATATATGTTGCTGGCTGATTATCAATCCTATATTGACTGTCAGATGACGGTGAGCCAAGCCTATACCGATCAGGACAGTTGGACACGGAAGTCCATTCTTAATACCGCTCGCTCTGGCAAGTTCTCGAGCGATCGCACGATTAGCGAATACTGTCAGGATATTTGGCATGTGCAACCAGTAAAAGTATCTAGCGTTTCCTATGAACAATCTAAGGTAAACTTGCACCTCTAGGTTGATCAGCAAATTTCGTTGATCGCAGTTCCCAACTGCCCACTTACCCAGCCGCTTCTCCCGCTCTGGGTATGTCCTGTCATTAAACTTGAATGCTCTCCAATCAGATCGGAAGTTGTGCAATTCCTATAAACTGTGTGCGTAGGAAAGCAAACAGTTCTGCTGAAAATTGGGGAACGACATCAACATCATCACGCAGACACAGGAACAGTATTTTTAACACGGTGGCAGAATATGCTAAGCACAAATCAAAAAATAGGAATATGTAAAAATTGTCTTGCATTACGCCACTAGATATGGTACAAAATAGTACCTAATAAATCACCCACACGCTACATATGGTTCAAGACATCTCCCGTACCCGCCCTGCTAGTTTCCCTGAAACTGCTCCTACAGCCTATCCTGTCTTTTTCCGCACCTATAGCCGTAGTGTGGCTGGTCGGCGGGAGTCATGGCAAGAAGTATGCGATCGCACTGTCAAAGGACTGGTGGAGCTAGGCAAACTACTGCCAGAAGAGGAACAACTAATTCGTGATCAGCAGGAGCAGTTGAAATGTCTCACCTCTGGGCGTTGGTTGTGGGTGGGGGGTACGCCGTGGTCGCAGAAACCAGAAAATTTCAACGGAGCCTACAACTGCACCTCGACGAATGTAGTGGATTGTCGTGCCTTTGGCTTGATGATGGACTTAGCCATGCAGGGCTGTGGCACAGGAGCGGTACTTGAGCCAAAATACATTAACCAATTACCTGCCATTTGCAATCGTCTGGAGGTTAAGGTTACAGGAGCGATCGGGCAAACTCCCCCTGCCCAAAGACGGGAACAAACCTCAGTGGAAATTAACCATAATCAAGTTGTGATTGCCGTCGGCGATAGTCGTCAAGGTTGGGTCAAATCCTACCAAACGCTCCTGGAATTGGCTTCTGATCATCGTTTCAATACCGCAGAGCCAGTTACAGTAACAGTGGATATTAGCGATGTGCGTCCCAGCGGGGAGGCATTGAAGGGCTTTGGGGGTATGGCAAATCCTGTAAAGCTCCCCAAACTCTATGAAAGGATGGCAACTATTCTTAACAAAGCGGTGGGGCGACAGCTAACTTCTGTAGAATGTTGCCTGTTGATCGATGAAGCCGCCGTGTGTATTGTGGCGGGCAATATCAGGCGATCCGCAGGTATGCGGCAGTTCGCCAGCGATGACATGGCGGGAGCAACAGCCAAAGATAATCTCTGGCAGATGGACAAAGACGGCAACTGGCGGATTGATCCCGAACGGGATGCCCTGAGAATGGCAAATCACACTAGGGTATTTCACCGCAAACCCACCGAACAGGAATGTATTGAGGCGGTACGCAAACAGTATTACTCGGGCGAAGGAGCGATTCAATGGGCAGGAGAGGCGATCGCCCGTGCCAATGCCGATGTGGTGACACCCGAATTGAAGTCAGAATTTATCAGGATTTACTCAGAAGGCAAAGGAAAAGATTGGCTAAGGGATAAGCTCCCCCACGCCAGCGATCGCGAATTAGAGCACCGTCTAGGTAGGTACGGTCTGAATCCATGCGGAGAAATTCTCATGTCAGACAACCATTGCAATCTTGCCGAAGTTCATCTAAATATGCTCGATCCCCAAGACTGGGAGGCACAGAAAAAAGCATTTACCGCAGGGGCTTTATCGGTCTCGGCACTCTTACATCATCGCTTCACTGAGGAGAGATACCGTTACTCACGAGAAATCGATCCCATTGTCGGCGTTTCCTTCACAGGTCTGTTTGATTTCTTTGTTCATGCCTTTGGTGTGGAATGGTTGCAGTGGTGGGCTGAAGGCAGACCAGATTCCATCAAGGGATGGGAATTCAAACTTAAAGAACAGGAATATCTGACCAGTTGGCAAGAGATCGTCAATCAAGTAGTTTGGGAATACTGTGATCGCCATAACCTGACCCGCCCCAATCGCTGTACCACCGTGCAACCAGCAGGCACAAAATCCCTACTCACTGGAGCTTCTCCTGGTTGGCATCCGCCCAAAGCCCAGAGATTCATTCGCAGAATCACCTTTAGGAAAAATGATCCGGTAGCTCTTGCCTGTTTGGATTATGGTTACAGCGTTATTCCTTCCCAATCCGATAAAGACGAACAGGGCAACCTATTGAACGATCCCTTTGATCCACGCTGTACGGAATGGCTAGTGGAATTGCCTGTGTCGGTATCATGGGCGGACTTACCCGGTGTTGAGCAAATAGATGTTTCCAGATTTTCCGCACTAGCGCAGTTTGACTTCTATATGCAGGTGCAGAAGTTCTATACCACCCACAACACCTCAGCTACCATTGAACTAAGAGAGCAGGAAATTGAACCGTTAGCACAGCGGATTTATCAGGCAGTGCGAGATGATGAAGGTTATATATCTGCGGCATTACTGGCTCGCTTTGATGACCTGCAAACTTTCCCTAGACTGCCTTTTGAGCCGATTAGCAAAGAGAGGTATCTGGCTGAACTGCAAGCTGTCAAAGCAAGGCGCAAGAGCCATGACTTCTATCAAAGTCTGCTTGCCTATGACTTGGGTCTGCGGGAAGAGGCTGGTCCTGCGGGTTGTGATTCGGATAAATGTATGCTTCCCGAATCCGTGCCTGTGTCCAGTAATTCCTAAACCAGATAGGAATAGAAGTACATAAAGTGATTTGGAGGTGAGTAATTTTCCTAGTCATATCAGAGGAATGCTTATTTTAGCTGAATAGCAGTTACCTAATCAATCCCTCTCTAACAATGAGAGAGGGACTACTGAATCTATGGTTTTGGGAGTAAGACAATCATTTTCCTGTTCCCTCTCCAGTTTTGCAAGGGGGTTAGGGTGAGGCTTTGAGAAAGTTTTGCGTAAGTACCGTTCCTATTTTTAACATCTTTAGGTTGCTAAAGGTGAAATTCTCAAATCCCCACCCCTGATACATAATTTGAAAAATGAAACTACTGTTTGACGGTTTTCCCTCACCCCCAGCCCCTCGCCCTTTGGGCGAGGGGTGTTAGTCCAGTGTAACTTTTGTGTCTATTCCTACACTGGCAAGGGAGTATCAAGGCTGGTTGCAATTTAGATAAAGCAATTTGTATTCATGGCGCTTTGTCTTGCTGATAGTTAATTATCAATCTCAGTTTAGCTCAGAGCCGAACAGATATTCTCAACTAGGGGAAAGGAAGATGAAGAGTAAAACACTAATTCCCAAACACAAAATAGCTATGACCAATGACCAAAAGGCGGGATGACTGGTAATTTTGCTTCCATTGTCGGTTTCTGCTAGTTCTAAGTCCAGCCAAGGCACAATGCCTCTACGAAACCAGCCCTTGACCCTTGCTGACATACAAATTAGACCCTGTGCCCGTTTCATGCCGAATAGAAAGTTGCCGATCGCTCCAAAACGCGAGGAATACAATAAGTAAATCATGCCCGTTCTATCTTGCAGTTTTAGGTCTGAACTAAATACATAACCTGCATCGCCCCGACCGATAATCGTGCCTTGCAGTTGAGCGGGTTGCCCCCGCAGAGGGCTGGCATAGGGATCGGACATCAGGGTTAGGACATCTCTGGACTGGGCGGAACTGGTGGAGGGGAACATCACTAAGCGTTTTAGAATTAGAGTAATTCCAACTGCAAATAGAGGCAGGGCAATTAAGGCTTTGAGGGGTGCATTGGGGAAAATGAAGAAACCAATGATGCCTCCAGCGATCGCACTGAACCATTCTCCGTTGTACAAGAGTAAATCCATGATGAAAGTGGAGTAGAGGCGTTTTTTATCTAGCCTGCGCCCTTCGGCGGATACCCGCCCCATATCAAACTCAGTATCCAAGCCCAACTGCTCTGCATAGGTACTCAATGCCTGCACCCGTTTGCCAGTTAAGGGGTGAGTGGAGTTTAATTCCAGCCATGTCGCCCACGGATTGTACATATCCCACAAAAACACCCTACCAATCTGTTCGGGAGAACTAGCCACTTGATATGCTGTCCCAGAGGAAAGGGCGGCTTTGGCATCATAAATTCCCAACGCCCTTGTGCCTTGAAGCAGGCGACTGGGCTGTTTGCTGTTCTCGGCTTCGGTTACTATCCCATAGGCAATTTTTACCAATGCCCGAGACAAACCATTAGGATTTCCTGTAACTTCTACCGCAAAGTGATCGGCAAAGTATTCTCTAACACGGGAAAGATAAAGCAATAAGTAAGTTCCAATGACATAAAAAACATAGGCGACGAGAGCAAGTGCCCCCCCCACCTTATCTAGGTTTTCATTGTCTATCTTGCGAGAAATTTCCCTGATGGCGACATAGCAGAGATAGGCGATCTGCACTAAGATTGATGCCGCTGTCATTATGGCAAAGTCCCAATGTACGATATGCCCCAGTTCGTGCGCATAGACTGTGGCCACTTCGTCTTCGTCTAGGTACTTAAATAAACCCTCGCTGACTACAATGCGGGCAGAATTGGGTAGAGAGCCATAGGTAAAGGCGGTGGGATTGTAGTCATCAATAATCCCTAGACGGGGAATGTTGATATTTCTCTGTCTGCACACCCGATTGAGAACTCTGGCAGTTTCGGGGCTGTGCTGTTCGATTTCGGCTAGGGTTACCCAGCGAGTTTTGTACAACCAGCTTTGCACCATGTCCATCAGGAATGGAGATAGGAAAAACACCGCTAGATTGAAGATTACGGTCAGAGCGATCGCTACACCTAGTCCACTTAAAGGATTATTACTACGCACAATGAACAGTAGGGCGGTACAGCCAGCTAGAACAAGGCCGCAGAGAAGCGAGATGGTTACCCCAGAAGCTACTGCCAAATTACCAGCAATCCCTGCGATGGTAACTCGAACTCCTGACTGTGTAGCTCTTCCTGCCTTGAAGATGGACATGGTCTCTCCCCCTTAGTTCACAGTGGAATTATTTGCAGTATAAATCAATCTTTGCGGCTGACCAAATAAATGCTAATCAGTGTTAATACAACTCCTACCCATTGCACGGTTGTTAGTTTTTCCGATAAGAAAATGCGCCCGCAGATGATGGCAAACACAGGTGTGGAAAAAGTCAAGGCGCTTAGGGTGGTGAGGTTACCACTGGAGGCAAAGTAGAAAAATACCCCATAGGCGATCGCACTGCCCAAGACCGCTACATACGCCAAGCCTAGCCAGCCATAGACCCCAATATCGTTTAACTGGGGATGCTCACGCCACAGGGAAAGAGCCAGCAAGGGTAGGCTTCCCAAAATCATGTGCCAACCAGTTGCCATCACGGGATCGGCATAGGTGGTTACGGGACGGATCAGAATAGTGCCGATCGCCATGGATAACGAAGCCCCCAACATCAACCATTCCCCAAGTGTGAACCAGTGCCACTGCTGAAAGTTTTGCCAGTCCGCAGGTAAGCCAATCAAGCCAATGCCCACTATGCCTAAACCCAAGCCCACCATGCCCCATTGACTGAGGCGTTCCCCATAAAAAAATGCCGCCATTACCGCCACCGCCAACGGTTGGGAGTCAATTAGCAGTGATCCCAAGCCCGCATCGGTACGCACCAGTCCCTCAGTGAGAAAACCCTGAAATAGGGTGCCATCTACAAGGGCAAATAAGCTAATCCAACTCCACGCCCGCCAACCTTGTGGCATGGGGCGTTGCCACAGCATACCAGCCAAAACCACTAACAAGCCTGCTGGTAAAAGGCGAATTACCCCTACAAATAGGGGGTGCGTTTGTGGCATGAGCCATTTCATCACCACCATCGCAGTTCCCCACAGCAAAAAGGGCAATAGAACCAGAGGCGATCGTCCAGAGAGCATAACTGAATTCTTAACTTTTCTTAATATATCATGGGCAGTTAGTGGTTCACCATGAGTTGCTATCTGTTAAAGGATAAGGCTTGTGCGAAACATCGCAAATACAGTTCTTTCATTCAAGAAAATTCTCAAGTGAATAATGATACAGGCTTCCGATAATCCGATAAATGCAGGAAATAAGGTTCCCGAGATAGTTTGGCTAAATTAAAACCTGTGCCACCATTGGTGGAATAGAACTTTGCATTTACTCCTTTCCCACTCTAAAGTTAGTAACACTGGGAGGGGAGTAAGTTTTGGAAATTTACAGTTGTCTCTATCTTTGCTCTGCATCAACTTTACCAAGATGCAGAGGAGTTGGGTCTAGCAGTGGACAGGTTTTGGGGCATTTTCCTTGCTCAACTTTGCGAACAGGAAAAGAGGACAGTAATTAACTGGCATCGCCGATGGCGGGAATTTCGATACTGTGGCGACCCTGATGGACAGTTTTTACCCAGCGCAGGCGTTTGGGGCGGATTGCCATGCGTAGGGTGACGCTGATCATTACAGGAATCCAGTGCAACATATACACCGTTCCCCTGAGAGTTTGCCACAGCGCCGCCCACCAAGACAACTGATAGGCACGCTTTACTCCAAATGCCATGCCGATGGAGGAAAGAATCACCGCCATACCGCTAAAGGGCAAAATCACTGAGCTGTGTTTTAGGGCGATACTGGCGATCGCATCGGGGATCAGGGCAGTAGGTATCAGGTACTGCATCAAGAAAAACATAAACAGGTCAATTTGTTTATTTAGGGGCAGGTTGCGTATGATGGGGAGCCAATAGTCCAGATAGCGCTGGAAGCCACCTTCAGCCCAGCGGTTGCGCTGATGCCATAGTTGCTTCAGGCTGACCACACCCTCTTCTTGGACATAGGGAAAGCTGAGAAAGCCAATCTGCCACTGACACAAATGCAGACGGAAACTTAAGTCCAGATCGTCGGTAATGGTTTGCTCATTCCAGCCGCCACAATCTTCAAGGGCTTCACGCCGCACAAACTGTCCATTGCCCCGTAGTTCGCCAATGCCACCGATCCTGTACCTGCGCTCTTGAAAGAAGCCATCCAGTGCCATTTCCGCCACCTGTCCTTTGGTCCAGAAGTTTTCTGCACCATTGGAGATCGCCTTACGCAGTTGAACTGCGCCAATCTGAGGATTCTGGAAGGCGGGGACAAGGGACTTCAAGAAATTACTGGCGATTTGGGCATCGGCATCAAATACGCCAATAATCTCTCCCTGTGTCAGGCTCAACACTTGGTTTAATGCCCCCGACTTGCCGCCTGTGGCTGATTCTGACCGTCTGAGAATGTGCAACTGCGGAAACTTGGTTTGCAGATATTGCAGAATTTCGGGGGTGTGATCGCTACTGTTGTCGTCGATGATCCAAATCTCTAAGCGATCGCTCTGGTATTCTAACTGGCACAAAGACTCTACCAAATCAGCAATCACCGCCTCTTCGTTTTTAGCGGCTACTAGGAGAGACACCACAGGCAGTTCCCCGTCCTCAGTTGCGGCAGTAGATGCAGTAGATAAGGTATCCCAAGTTTTGCGTACCGAGAGTAAACGCAAGGCGTGTAGGGCTACTGGACATGCTAAGCCAAAAATGAGCCATTGCCCCCACGACACCAGAGAGGTAAACAGATGCAAGCCAGTAACACAGCCATAGACCGAAACCAAGACCAGTGCGGCTTTGATACGGCGGCGCTCCCCTTTGGGTTCTACTTTTCCTGCCATGACCTAACCCGTTATCGTAAAGTTTCCTAAGTACAGATTAGCGCAAATGTAACATTTTCTTTAAGGACTTCAGCTAGAGAAGCGTTGAAAGATAGGTTAACGGACTAAAAAGGGGTAAAATTGTGTAATCTTACCTATTAAAAGTGAAAAATATTCACTCTTTAGTGTTCTCATTGCCTAACATTGTCAAGCAAATCTTGCAGCACATACCCTGTATTGCAAATTTAGCTGACCTGCATTTTAGACAAGAGTTTAACCAGTATGCGAGACTTGTTTTATCACCTCAACCATAGCGTTTCCACTTTCTCCAAAACCTATAAACAATCGTGTGCATAAACTTTCCTCGCATTTATGTTTAATTACAGCAGAAGTTAATGCGTAATAATCCCACAAAACGGAAGATGCTGTTTCCTATAGATGCAACCATAGTCTCTTTAACCAGCAAACTATTTTGGACACACAAACAACACTAGGTTAAGTTACTAAATGGTGTAAATCTAACTCAGGGATCATACATTTTGGAGAAGGGCATGACGCTAAATTTAGTAATTACATTCCCAGTATGATCCCCGAAGACTGTATAGGTATTATGGATCGTGGTTTTGCTAGTTGGGAATTACTCGTTAGTTTAATTTTTTGTGCGGATAAAGAATTTCATCATAGTCGGTATCGGGTGGTATGTTTTTGTGATGCAGAAAGGTATATTTTATCTAGGTACAAATCTACCAGCAGAGGAGTTTAGTAATGCAAAGGTAGTGGATATTTATCCTTGTCGTTGGGCGATTGATCTTTTATGGAAGTTTTTGAATATGTATCCAAAACTGAATAATGGAGTAACGCTACAGATTTACATGATACTGATAGCGTATATAATTTTGCAGTTAATGGAGATACCTAAGTTTTATGGGGATAGACTGTTAAATAAGTTGAGGTATTTACAATGACAATTTAAGCACTATTGTTCCAGTACCTATTGAAGCTATGATTTTCTGCTAGAGGCTCTGTTCTCTTAATGTGTGAATTTCTATGGCAACTTTCAACATTTCTGCTACAAGAGTTTTAGTACAAATTATTAAGATTGGTGTCAACCAACTATTTTGCTTCTTGATTGCCAGCCATTACCCGCTCTGTAGCTCATAGCAGAATGGCACGAAACAGGACAAACATCACTCCCGAGATCAGTGCTGACCCCGGTAAGGTTGTCAGCCACGCTAACCCCATATTGCGCCATGTCAGCCAGTTGATCTGTCGGGATCGCCCATAGCCCGCCCCAGTAACTCCACCAATTACTACATGGGTGGTACTCAACGGCAAGCCCAACAGACTCCCCAGCAAAACCGTCAGTGCCGATGCCGCACTGCCAACAAAACCACTGACAGCATCGAGGGGGCAGATTTTTTCGCCTACGGTCTCGATAATTCTTTTACCCCCAGCATAAGTGCCAATAGCGATCGCCACAGCACAGGACAGCACCACCCAGCGGGGGATAGCACTGTCGCTCGGGACAACTCCTGCACCCATCAGAGCAAGGGTAATTACCCCCATGGACTTTTGGGCATCATTGGCACCATGGGAAAACGCCATCAGTGCCCCCACCGCAATCTGTAATTTAGGCAGTATCTCCTGCAGTCGCTCCGCTGTAATCAGCTTGCTGATCTGCTCGATAATTGCCAAGCAGGCGATCGCCACCACACCTGCCAGCACTGGCGAAATCAGCATCGGTACAACTACCTTTTGCCCCAAGCCCGACCAGATGATTTCTTCTGCCCGTCCATACACCCAGCCCGCCCCCACCAACCCGCCGATCAAGGCATGGGAGGAACTGCTAGGCAGACCAAACCACCATGTACCCAAATTCCAAGCGATCGCCCCCACCAAAGCTGACAGCAAAACCACCAGCGCCAGATAGGGATCGGGAACTGCTCGGATCAAGCCATGCTCAATGGTCTGCGCTACCCCCGTTGCCACAAATGCCCCAACCAAGTTGCACAGCGCCGACATGAGCAGAGCCGTTGGCAAGCTCATCGCTTTAGTTGCCACAATTGTAGCGATCGCATTGGCGGCATCATGAAAACCATTGGTGAAATCAAATAGTAACGCCAAAACCACCAACAACCCTAAGAGCGGTGGGAACTCCATTAGCGATGGCGAATGTAGTCATAAACCCCAACATACTTCTCCCCTGGATGATTCCAAGAATAGTCGTATGCCATACCCTGCTTAGCCAACTGTTGAAAAGCTGAAGGATTTTGCTTGTATAGATTGAGAGCACGGCTCAAGGCACTTTCCAACGCATAGCGATCAGTTTGATAAAACACATAACCATTGCGCTCCTCCTCAGGATGGTTTTGGTCATAGTCAATATCAAACACCGTATTCAACAAGCCGCCCACACCCCGCACCACTGGCACAGTACCGTACTTAAGACTGATCATCTGCGTCAGCCCACAAGGTTCGTAATTACTAGGCACAACGATAATATCTGCTCCCGCATAAATTAAGTGGGACAGTTCCTCATTGAAACCCAGTTCCAGATGCACATCGGGATTTTGGTTCAAATACTGCTTTTCATGCCAGAACCAGCGATGCGTTCCCCCCTCTGTTGCCGACCCCAGCAAGACAAACTGCGCCCCCAGCGCCAAAGAGTAGTAAATAGCATGATGCACCAGATGTACTCCTTTTTGTTGATCCAGCCTGCCCACATAGCAGACAATCGGATTATCAACATGTCTCAGCATCAGCCTTTCCCGCAAAACCATCTTATTTTTGGACTTCAGTTCAAAACTGTCAGCATTGAAATGGACAGGAATAAAGCGATCTATCTCAGGATTCCAGACATCGTAATCAATGCCATTGAGAATGCCGCCAAATTTATGATGGTGACGGTCTAAGGTTTTTTGCAGACCACAACCCGCATCGCTAAAACGAGCTTCCCATGCGTGGTGTGGCGACACCGTATTTACATAGTTGGCATAGACAATCCCCCCTTTCATCATATTCAGCGCGCCGTAGTGATTGTCGTCCGCCAGTCGCTCCACATTGTAATAATACTCATCCCGATTCAGCCCCGTCGCCCACAGCACCTCAGGTCCCACAATGCCCTGATGGCGGAAATTGTGAATGGTGTAGCACACCCGCTGATTTGCCATGCCATGCCACTTATTGATTTCGTATAACAAAACTGGCACCAGACCCGTTTGCCAGTCGTGGCAGTGGATCACATCGGGTCTCTTGTTCGTTACCTGCAAAAACTCGATCGCCGCCTTGCTAAAGAAACTAAACCGCATGTGGTCATCTAGTGCGCCATAGTAGATGCCACGATTGAAGAAATTATCCGCCGAATGGGGTTGGATGAAAAAACACAACCGTCCATGCACCCAACCGCAAAACACCGAGCAATGCACCGCTCCGCCATACCAAGGCACCCACAAATCCCGATAGGCATCGTGCAACCCCCAAATTTGGTCATAGCGCATACAGTCATACATGGGGAGGATAATCTCTACGGTATGCCCACGAATCTCTAATTCTCGACTCAGCCCATAGATCACATCTCCTAGACCACCAGCTTTGATCACAGGAGCGCACTCTGAGGCGATTTGGACGATATACATTGCCAATCCTTGTTTATTTCTAGGTTAGTTTTAACAGTTTATTAAGTATTTATACTCTATCGCAAAAAATGGGGTAATATCGCCACCACTCCCATATAATTTTTTGATGCGGTTTTCCCGATTATCAACAATTTTGGCATGGCAGGTGTAACTGCGGTGGCTGATCACCAACACAAAACTGCGAACTTGGTTGATCTGGCAGTTTTGGCTGTGCAGTAACAGATGGGGGCGGTGGCAAATTGGGGTGGGTCTAGCTCTTGGCGTAAAATTGCGACGCTGAGTGGCGAATCACATAATCTCCTTTGCAGTAGTTCATCGAACTATGGATGATCAGAGTCATGCGCTACGCTTTCTAGTGCTTTATAGCTGGGCATTGCTTAGTAATTGCCAGTGCGAAAAACCATGGTTACAACTCCGCAAATTAAATTTATGATTTAACATAAAGCTCTGGCATCATCCAGCATCTTTTTGGTTGGGTGGCTTTTTAATTTGACTTTGGCGACAGCGGCGGATTTCCCATACCACCTGCCAACACGCATAAATCATTAGCAAGGTGCTTAACCCTGCGTATGTTCCGCCCCCTGGCATACCCGAAAACGCCATTGCCCAACTACCAGCAAATAGAGTCAGGGCATAGATAAACAGGACTGTCAGCCGCTTTGATACTCCCGCTTTAACCAGACGGTGGTGTAGGTGGATTTTGCCCGGGGAGGTCAGGGGAATACCTTTCCGCCAGCGCTGGAGGATCACTGAGGTTCCATCGAGAATGGGTACAGCCAAAATTATGTAAGGTAAAAATACGGCAATGGTGGTTACTCCTTTGGCTACACCGATAATGCTTACCCCCGCCAAAGTAAAACCCAAATAGTAAGCTCCCCCATCTCCCATAAAAATTTCGGCGGGGCTGTTGGGCTTAAAGTTGTAGCGCAGAAAACCAAGGCAAGCTCCCGCAAGGGCGGCGGCAACAAGGGCGGCGGCAGACTGGTTCATGAATAAACTGGTTACAAGGATAATAGCGGCGGCAATGGTGGTTACGCCAGCGGCTAGCCCATCTAACCCGTCCATCCAGTTGATGGCATTTGCCATACCCGACAGCCAGAGCATGGTTAGGGGTAGGCTGATGTAGCCCTCAAACTTGACAATCCCAATAAAAGGAATACTGATGAAGTCAATGCCCACACCGACACGCCATGCTAAGGCGGATGCCACTAGCTGAGCAATGAGGCGGGGAATGGCGGGCAAGCTGAATAGATCATCGGCAAAGCCAATCAAAAAAAATACCGCCCCGCCTATGGTGACTCCCCAAATCTCATACTCTTTTGGCGGCGGCAAATAGCCAAACCAACCGCCCCCCCAGATCAACAGCAAGGCAATCACACTGCCTAAGAATATGGCTACCCCACCAACCCGCACTGTGGGGATATGGTGCATTTTGCGCTCGTTAGGCTTGTCCACTAAGCCAGCTTTTAGCCCCAAGTAGCGGATCAAGGGAGTAATCAACCACACAGCGATCGCTGAAGTGGCAAAACACAGCACATAGGGAACGGCGGCGGGATGTAACATAGCAGATACAATATCAGAAAGTTCTCCAGATAGACCACTGTGTAAATCGCTCAATCACCTAGTTTATGTAAGGGTTTTGGAGAGCTGACTCCAAACTACTGGATACCCGTGCCGCTGGTAGAGCTTCTGCGTGGTTTTGGCATGGTCACGGGCTTATCTCTGCACAGCCTTTTACTCTCCAATTTTTTTAGGCATCGAGTAGTAGCTCAATGATCGCTTCCACACTTTTTAACAAACCTCCTGTTTATTGCAAAGACTCTGAGCTATTCTCCTCTTTGAGGGGCGACGACTCAAAAACCACCTCTTCATAAAACTGCTCGATCGGCAAACTTAATCCAATACTTTTAAGCTCCACAACATCCCCTTCTCGGTAGCTCAAGATGACCCATTCCCCTGTATCTTTTTTATGATAAATATCAACCGCCATTTCATCGGAGCTAACCAATACATAGTCGATCAAATTGGGATTGCGACGGTACCAATTAAACTTTTTACCGCGATCGTAGGCTTCAGTGCTT
>Ga0308414_1001846_pt1 | contig 13767 bp, 14 predicted proteins | sample HotsprSampleOS50_FD_205667 | JGI IMG/M metagenome (GOLD analysis project Ga0308414, IMG submission 205667) | Hot spring phototrophic mat microbial communities from Octopus Spring, Yellowstone National Park, Wyoming, United States - 20090730_OS50 ... | reverse complement strand
TTCACGTTGCTGCACTTGCATCTGATTGGGGTGAATATGATACATTTTATAAAATTAATGTAGAGGGAACATTAAATGTTGCAAAAGCTTGCGTTGAAAATAATGTAGATAGGCTTGTTTATATTAGCACTGTAGCAATGTACGGATTTGGAAGATTAGATGTTAAAGAAAGCGATGAAAAAGTAATAACAGGTTTCCCTTATAACGATACAAAAAAAATAGCAGAAGAGAAATTAATAGAATTTTCAAAAGAAACAGGTTTAAAATATACAATAATAAAACCTGGTAATGTATTTGGCATAAACGACCATACATTTATAGAGAAATATTTAGATGCAATGCATTCTAATAAAATTGCATTTATTGATAAAGGAAAAAGGAAAACTTGTCCCACTTATATAGAAAATCTAATTGATGCTATAATAATTGCTTCAAATAAAGATGAAGCAATTAATGAAGATTTTATAATTACAGATGGATTAGATATTACTTGGAAAGAATTTACTGATAAATTTGCTGATGAATTAGGATTTAAAAGACCTAAATTGTCTGTACCATATAAATTAGCATATATAATAGGAAGTATTTTAGAATTTATATATAAATTACTTAAAATAAAAAAAGCACCACTTATTACACGTTATAGAGTAAATAATGGTGGATTGGATTATACTTTTTCAATAGAAAAAGCAAAAAAAATATTAGGGTTTCAGCCTAAAGTTGATTTTAATACATCTGTAAAAAGAACTGTAAATTGGTACAAAAATAAATAATATATTAACTAATCCTTTTTAGATATTTAACATTAATTTAACTTTTCAAATCTACTTTTAATTTTAATTTAAATTAAATTTTAAATATGCATACACTTAATAATATATTTCAATATATTTTCAATTTCAATGATACAAATGTAGTTACAAGTTGGATTGTTGTGCTTGGTGCTTTGACTATAATAACACTCGAAAGAATATTTCCATATGATAAAAGACAAAAATTTTTTCGAAAAGGTTTATTTAATGACTTTTTTTGGTATACAATAGTGCAGAATTATATATTAGCACTATTTATAGGTTTTTTAATAAACTATATTGATAATCATACTGGTATTTCTAGATTACAGTTATTATCTAATGTTCCAATTTGGGCAATAGTTTTAGGATCACTATTATTTCACGATTTATATATTTATTGGTTTCATAGATGGATGCATCATAATAAATATTTATGGAGATTACACGAAGCTCATCATTCCACAGAAGATGTTGATTGGTTAAGTGGTTCACGTTCGCATGCTTTTGAAATATTAATTAATCAAACAATAGAATTTGCACCTTTTGTGTTATTAGGTGCTCCTGCTGAAGCAGCAGTAATTAAAGGAGCTTTTTCTGCAATTTGGGGAATGTGGATACATTCTAATGTAGATGTAAAGATGGGTAAACTTCAATGTATAATTAATGGTCCGGAAATGCATAGATGGCACCATTCTAATAACGATGATGAAGCTCACAATAGAAATTTTGCTACAAAATTTGCCTTTTGGGATTTTATTTTCGGAACAGATTATTATCCACAAAATAAAAAACCAAAAGAATATGGTATTTCAAATTATTTCCCTAGTAACTATTTTAAGCAATTTTTATACGCATTTAGAAAGTTTGAAGAATAAATTTATTTTAGTAATCTTATCTTTATAGAACGATTTAAGAATCTACCTTGTGGAGTACCATCGCTAAATTTATCTACGTTGGTTTTTAAAACTATTTTAAACTTATCTCTGGCAATAGAATTAATATACTTTTGAGTATTAGAAGCTCTTTGCCTTGCTAATTCTAAATTATATTCGTTAGTTCCAATTATATCAGTACTTCCTATTATTTCAATTGTAGAGCCACTTGGTAATTTCTCTACTAATTGATTTAAAAGCATTTTATTTTCGTTACTTAATTCATTACTATTGAAATCAAATAATAATATTGCCAGAAAATTATCTAAATTTAATTCGCTATTGATTTCGTTGACTTTGGATAAATCTATGTCTATTTCATCAGATATTTTGTTTGAATTATTTTCTGCAAATAATTTTATTTTTAATATATTATCATCGAATTTTATATCTTTTTTAAATTTTAAATTATAAATACCGCTTTCGTTTAGATTTATAGTCTCATCATTTATATTATTTTTAATTTTTATGTCTTTATTATCTAAATTTTCTGCTTTTATATTATATTCAATATTCCCATATAATCTTTTATAATTTAATAAGTCAACATATTCTTGAAGAAAAGCATTTTTAATAATTAATTCTACTCTTCGATTTTCAATTCTACCTTCTTCTACGTCAGGATTTGATGGATTTTTAGCAAGTAGTAAAACGTTTTCTTCAATTCTATTATTATTAATTCCTAAGTTATTAAGAACTTTTCTAACTTCAGTACTTCTTTTTCTGCTTAATTCTATACCATCACTTTCATCATTGCCAGATGTAGAAGATTGCAAAATTACTTTCGCATTTGAATTATTTTTTAAAATTTCAGATATTCTAACTAATACATACTTGTGCATTTCAATTGGAGAGCCGAAAAATAAATCATAATCATCTTCTTTACTGTATTTGTAAAAAGAAGGAATTTGATAACTATTTTTATCAAAGAATACAGCATTTACTAATGGGATAGTTGCTAATAATTCATTACCTTTTTCTATTTTTAAATCAGAAACATTTTGAATTTTTAAATCAAAAATTGGTATTTTCTTTACTTCAACAATTTCTTCCTCAGCTTTTTCTTCCTCGATAATTTCATATTTGATTTCAGGCTCTTTTGTAGGACTTGGATTTTTAATTGAAAATCTAAATCCTAATCCTAAATTTATACTAAAGATTTTCCATTCAGTATCATTAGTTGTATTTGTAAAATTATAATCAATCGTAATTGATTGAGTAAAATAATTTTCATCACCAATTTTTAGTAGATTTTCAATAGAACCTCTTAATCCTACATTATTAGAATTTATACTTAAAATATATCCACTTGATAAATTTCTATTCTGGCTTTTGTAACCAAATTGATTTATAAATGTTGCATTAGAAGGAGATATAATTTTTTCTGTTTGTTCAAATTTTTTAAAAACTGAAAATGATAATTTCGGACCAATTCCAATTCTTAAAGGTCCATTGATAAAATCTTTTAATAAAGTTAGTTTAAATTCAGGTGCTATTTCAAAATATGATAGCGTAGTATTGAGATTTACTTCTGTATTTACGTTAATTATCTCATTCGTATTCAAATCTCTACTTAAGAAAGAATTAGGAGTATTAAAAATGGCATTTCTATTATAATAACCTAAATTTAATATTATTTGATATTTTTCATTTAAAGCTTTTTCAAGTGATATTTCTGAAAACCAACTCGAACCATTTCCATTTGTAAAATTACCACAATCTATTGCACCTTCAAATGATTGAAAATTAGCAATGTGTTGATTGATTGAATAACCAAATTTAGGATGTATTGCAAACATTTCATTATAATATAAAGTATCATTATTTGCAAAAATTAAAAATGGTAATATAATGAATGAAATTATAAGTAAAGATATTTTCATACTATATTTAAATTATAAAAGTAATATTACGAATTATCAAAAATATATTATAAATTCTATCTTAACAAAGGATTACTTTGTTTTTCATATTTTAAATCTTTTAATTGATTAGATTTTATTCCAATTCTCAAATAAAATCCTGAATTTCCACCTGAAGGAATCCAATTAAAAATAAATTCCCAGCAATGTAAATCTCTACTTAAATTAATAGAAGGCATTGTTAATGTTTGATTAACAAAATCGTAACCACCATTAAATGTCAAATTCCATTTTTCAGTTAGTCTAATAGAGCCATTTACAGATAAATCAATTCTTTCTGAATGTGATTTAGGATCTATAGAAAATTTATTCAAAGAATAATATAAATTAAGTCTTATAGACCAAGGAAAGTAAAACGATGTATATCCAGGAGAACTATCTCCAAAAATATCGTTTTCTTGAGATGTTCCATAATATCTTTTAGAAAATCTTTCACCATATTCAATTTTTTCATTTTTACTTTTACTTGTATCTTTTTCATTAGATTGAGTAGTTTGAAGACCTGATGAATTAAAAGTTGCACCAAAATTTAAAGTTAAATTTGTTAATCGAAATAAACCTTTACCTTTTGAAATTAGAAAATCATTAGTTGTAATATATTGGTAAGAAATATTGCCTGTATTTGGGTTTACTACTTCTTTTACAATTTCATCATAAAATTTAAAGCTTGCAGACCCATTAAAATCTATAAATTTTAGAGCAGGGGAACGAAATTGAACATTTAAATTACTTAAATTTAAACTATCTTTAGCAAAATCATAAGATGTACTTGTATTAATTTTTAATAATTCGATATTAACATCGGGTAGAGTATCTCCCTGTGCTATTTTAATTTCGAAACTATGCAAATCGGAATAATTTAAAGAACTCGAAAAATATCTTGATGCTAAACCACCACCATCGGCTTCGAATCTGGAATAATAAACGTATGATTGAATTCTCTCATCATAATAATTGCCAATTAAATTATTATTAGTTTTTTGGTCAGGTCTAAATGACCAGCCTATAGAGGGATTATAAGTATGTCTAAATGCTTTAAATCCAAATTTGTTTGGATTGATCAAACCTAACAAAGGTTTATTTTCGCTGATTATCCCATATAAATAAGTTGAAATAGACAAACCAGCCCCATATGTATAATCAGTATAAAATCCCCAAGTTGTATCATTTTTTACTGTTGAATCTAAAGGATTATAAATTTTATTTATTTTTCTAAAATAATTATTAAAATTAAAACTAATAAATGGGCTTATATTAAAATAGCCTAATTTAGGAGAAATATACAAAGATGGTAAATGTTCAATTCTTTGACTATGATCGTATATGAAAACTTTAGAAGTATCAACCTTTGTAGTATCCATTTGATTTTTATTAATTATTAATTTCTCATTTTTTGTATTTCTATAGTTAGCATTAATGTTATAATTAAAAGTAATCTCTTTCATCCAGTTAGGCAAAAATTGATAATTTTTTAATATTTGGAAACTTGGAATATTATATCTTGCAGCAGCGTATTGAGTATATTCGTCATTGATTATATTTTGTTCTCTTTCATAATTAATTGAAAAGGAAGTTCTATTACTAAATTGTGTAGAATAAGAAGCCGAAGAACGTATTGATTGTCTTATGAAATCTTGGTTTGAAGTTAAAGTATTACGATTAAAATTCTGAGAGGAAAAATTTAAATTCAAGACAACTTTATCATACGGAGTTATTTCGTGAGAATGTGATAGCAAAAATCTCCAGTTTGTAGTATAATCTTCATCTACAGTATTACGGGTATATCCATAATCTAAATCAAAACTACCATTAAATTTATTTAATAAATTCCATCTGGTATTTGTCTTTAGCATAAAGCCACCTTTTGAATATAAATCAGCTTTCAATTGTGTATCCCAGTAGTCTGATGCTGCCCAATAAAATCCTAAATTTTGAAAAACTACTCCACGATTTCTAGAAAAAGCATATGATGGAATAATTATTCCTGATTGCCTACCACTAGTGCTTGGGAAAAATATTCCAAAAGGAACAATCAATAATGGTAAATCTTCTATGTAAAATATTAATGGGTCTAGTAAAACTCTATCATCAGAAATAATTTTCATTTTGTGAGAAGAAAAATGATAGTGTGGTTCAGGATGATCGCACGTAGTATAATATCCATCTTCTACATAAATTACTTTGTCATCTATTCTTTTAATTTTTTCTCCAAAATAAAATCCTCCTGATAACTCAGTTTCGGCAAGATTTATAACTCCTTTACCCGTTTTAAAATTAAACTTGATATCTTTACCGTAATATTCTTCATTTTTATCAATAAATTTTGGTATACCTATAAATTTATTATTTGTATCTTTTCCTACAAAAGCATTCATTGTAGATTCTTCAAAAGAAAATACAATTTGGTATGCAGTGATAGATTGATTTTTAAACTTAACATTTGCTTCTTTATTTAATATCATTTTTCTATCTTTTACATTATAAATTATATTTTCACTTGCTTTGTAAAAGACTATACTATCCAAACCAGATTCTCTAACTCTTTCTAAAACTAATTTTTTTCTCATTTCTTTGTTGATTGAATCTACTTTAATTTCAAAATTTTTATTTTCTAATGAATCAATATTTAATTCTTGACAAAATACGACATTAATAATAAATAAATGATTGATAATAAAAATTATTATATAAAAAATATAAAGTATTGTATTATTCATTTTTTATTAACTAATTTAAATATATAGTTTTAGAATCATTAGTAATATTAAGTTTTTTTGGAAATTTTTTTGTTTCAAAATCAATATTTTTAATATTGTATTTTAATTTTATATCATTATATGCCACGTAAATACTTATAACATTTGCAAATACGTAGTCTTTATATTTATAAGGTTTATCATATTGATAATTAATTTTAAAAACTATATTATCTAATGAATCCTTTCTTTGATAATCTTGTAATAATTTATAATTATTTAAAGTATAAAAATCTGCAAAACGTTTAGAACTAATCATTCTATATATAGTTAGATTGTTATTAGAATTAATTTCATCAAATTGTTCTTCAGAATATAAAATTTCATTTCTTAAAATTGATATCAAATTTTGAAGAGAAATATTTACTCCACTAATATTCAACAAATTTTCTTCAGTTGGTTTTCCAATTATGAATTTATCTTCAAATGCATTATAAAATTGAAATTCGTTACTATCTGCATATAATTTACCGACAAAAATACCAAAGGGACCGTATAAATTTATTTCTATTTCATTTAATTGATTAATTAAACATTCATATGAGAAATTAAAATTACCAAAATTTGAATTTAAGTTACAATCTGCCTCTATTAAAAAAGTTGGCAGATCTCTATTGTAAAATTTATAATAAAAATCTTTTTTACCTTTTGTAATTTCTTTAGTAGTTGAGCAACTAAATAAAAAACTGATAGTAATTAAAATTAAAAGGTAGATTCTCATAAATAATCCTATATATAAATATTATCCAATAAAATACGTTTATATATTTTTAAAAATAAAGAAAAATTATGCTATATCTAACAAAACAAGTATTATTTTCTGCAGCACACAGATTATATAATCCTGAATATTCATTCGAGAAAAATGACGAAATATACGATAAATGTAACAATTTATATGGACATGGTCATAATTATATATTAGAAGTTACTGTTGCAGGAGTTCCCGATCCAAATACAGGATATGTAATCGATTTAAAAAAATTAAAAAAAATTCTAAATGAAGAGATAATTGAAAAAGTAGACCATAAACATTTAAATTACGATGTAGATTTTTTAAAAGGAATTATACCAACTGTAGAAAATTTAGCAGTAATTTTTTGGAAAATATTAGAAAATAAAATATCAGATGGAAAACTTTATAAAATCAAATTATACGAAACTCCACAAAGTTTTGTAGAATATTACGGCGAAAATGTAGAAGTAGAAAAAATTGAAGTTTAAATATGATAGAAAAAGATAATTTCTATAACTACCAAACAGTAGAATTAAAAAAATATGAAGATTTAAAATATCCTGAAATCAATACTCTTGGTTATAAAAATTTCGATGCTAATGGTAATCAACCAATTAGCAAACAAGAAAAAGAACAAATGCTGAAACTTTTAGAAGAAAAATTTATCGAGATTTTTGACATTCTTAGAATTTCTAGAAATGATCCAAACTCTACTAATACTCCACTTAGATTAGCTAAAATGTATATTAATGAGCTTTTTGCTGGTAGATTCGAAGAGCCACCTAAATTAACTGTATTTCCTAATAGAAATAAAGTAAACAATTTAGTAATAAGCAAAGGAATTACAGTGATGAGTGTATGTTCGCATCATTGGCAAACGATTTCGGGAAATTGTGCAATTGGTTATATACCAAACAATTTTGTAATTGGAGTATCTAAGCTATCTAGAATTGTTAATTGGTTCTCGAGAAGGGGACAAATTCAAGAAGAATTAGGCGAACAAATTGCTGATTATTTAGAAATTTTATTAAAACCAAAAGCTTTAGGAGTAGTTATTAAAGCAAAACATTATTGTATGATAGCTAGAGGAGTAAGTGCTTCAGAAGAAAATTCTATAATGACAACTTCTGTTATGAGAGGATATCTATTAGATGATTTTAATTTAAGAAATGAATTTTTAAAGCTAATTGAAAATTAAATAACTATAATATTTCATTAATGTATTAATAATGAACTTTAATATAGATGAGTTAACTATATTAGATAAAGATAAGTTAGTGGCTGGAATAGATGAGGTTGGTAGAGGTTGTCTTGCTGGACCGGTAGTAGCAGCAGTTGTTGTAATAGATAAAAATTTTGATATATTCGATGTAGAAGACTCAAAAATAATTAATAAAGAAAAAAGAGAAATTTTATTTAATAAAATTATCAATAGATCAATAGAATGCAAAGTTTCTTTTGTTGATAATTATGAAATTGATAATATAAATATTTTATCCGCAACATTTAAAGCAATGAATAATGCAATTCTTAATTTAAAAACTAAACCTTTTTTTTACTTTATAGATGGAAATAAGTTTAATGGAAATATTGAAAATTATGCTACAAAAATAAAAGGGGATGCTAATTTTGTTTCAATTGCTTCTGCTTCAATTATTGCTAAAGTTAGCAGAGATAATTGGATGATAGAATATGCAGCCAAAGTTTTTCCTGAATATAATTTTGAAATTCACAAAGGATATCCAACAAAATTACATTTTGAAAGAATTGAAAAATATGGTATTTGCGAAATTCATAGAAAAACTTTTCTAAAAAAATATTGTATAAGAAAAAAACAATTATTCATTTTTAATAATTAATTGTAGTTTTGTAAAATTTTATAAAAAGAGTTAAAATTATGAATTTGATATTAAAAAATATAAGATTAATCAATCCATTAGAAAAAATAGATGATTTTTATAATGTTTTAATAGAAGATGGTATCTTAAAATTAATCACAAAAGATGATATTACTTTTGATGGATCATTAAAGGAATTAAATTGTGATAATTTGATTGGTGTGCCTGGTTTATTTGATATGCATGTTCATCTAAGAGAGCCTGGATATGAATATAAAGAAGATATATTATCAGGTCTACAATCAGCTGCAAATGGTGGATTTACAGGAGTAGTTTGTATGCCTAATACAAATCCATCTATTGATAATATTGCTATCGTAGAATATATTAAGAATAAATCTAATAATAATATCGTAGATAATTATATTTCTGCTGCTATTACTAAAAATAGAGAAGGAAATTATTTAACTGAAATGTTAGAACTAAACGAGGCTGGAGTTGTAATGTTTACTGATGATGGTAGTCCGTTAATGAGAAGTGATGTTATGAGATTAGCTTTTGAATATGCAACTCCAAAAGATTTATTATTGTCTCAGCATTGCGAAGATATTAATCTAACTAAAAATTATTCAATGAATGAAGGTAAACTTTCATTTGAATTAGGTTTAAAAGGTTATCCAAGTGTTGCCGAAGAAATTATTCTTTATCGAGATATTTTATTAGCTGAATATTTAGGGAACAGAAGATATCATGCTCAACATTTAAGCACAGCAGGATCTGTAAAATTAATTAAAGATGCTAAAAACAAAGGGTTGAGAGTAACAGCTGAAGTAACGCCACATCATTTAATATTAAATGATCAAAATTTAAGGACTTACAATTCTAATTATAAAATGAATCCACCATTAAGAACTGATAATGATATACAGGCCCTAGTTGATGGTTTAGTTGATGGTACTATCGATTGTATTGCAACAGACCATGCTCCACACGCTTTACACGAAAAGTTTGTAGAGTTAGAAAATGCTCCTAATGGGATAATTGGTTTAGAAACATCATTAGGTCTAATTTTAACTTATTTTTATCATAAAAATATTTTATCACTTAATAAAATTATTGATCTAATGTCTATAAATCCAAGAAAAATATTAAATTTACCTGAAATTAAATTCATTGTAGGTGAAAAAGTTAATATGACTATTATTGACTTAAATGAAGAATGGACTGTAAATACTGAAAAATTTAAATCGAAATCTAAAAATACACCATTTAATTATTTTAATTTAAAAGGAAAACCAAAATATACTATAAATAATAACCAAATATATGAGTGCAATTTATAAGGATTTATGTTTTATGAAAGAAAAAAATAAAATTATTAAGTCTGATGAGAATGATCAAGAAAAATTAATTAATGATATGATAAAAAAAGAAATGCTTAGACGTATCGAAAAAAGAATTGAAGAAAATGATAGAGATTTGATAAGAAATCTAAAACAATTGTTAACCGAAAAAAAAGATAAAAATTAGTTATATAATCTATATTATGTAAACTAAATTCTTAATTTATTTATCCCCTTTAATTAAATTTAATTATATTTGTATTTTAATCTTTTTACTGAGTAATAAAAATGCAAGATAAAAATTTAAAAAATGAATTTGTATTAGCAACAATATTAATACTTTTTGCATCATTGAGTAGATTAATTCCATTTTTACCAAATTTTCAACCAATAATGGGAATTGCTGTATTTTCTGCGATAATTTTTTCAAAGAATAGATATTTAGCGTTTGGTGTTCCCTTAGTATCTATGTTGTTAAGTGATTTACTTTTATCGTTATTCAGTGTAAAATTATTAGGATACTATGCTGGGTTTTACGATACAATTATATTTACATATTTAGGATTTGCATTAATAACTCTTTCATCAAGTTTTTTTATTAAAAATACAAAAATATCATCTATATTATTAGGTTCTGCTAGTGGTGCAGTTATATTCTTTATTATTACTAATTTTGGATCCTGGTTATATGGTTTAGATATAAATAATTTGCCATATTCTAAAGATTTAAAGGGATTTTTGTATTGCTATACTTCTGCTCTTCCATTTTTCAAAAATACTTTAATTAGTTCTATATTATTTACATTTGCTTTATTTGGTGCTTATCAACTTTCTAAAAACTTATTAATTGAGAAAAGAATAATTATCAAATAATCTTAAAGAATTACTTATTTAATTTATTTTTAAAAATTTGGAAACCCTTGGTTAAAGCATTAATATAATTATAACTTGTATTTAAAGGTTTAACTATTTTATTAACTAATTCTGTAAATAAATTTTCAATTGGTTCTAATACAGAAATAAATTTATCTGTTCTTTTCTCCATATTTTCTAAACTTTGAGAAACTTGCTGACTTAAATTATTAATATTACTTAAAGATATCTTAGCAGTACTTTGTAAATCATTGAAATTATTTAATGTAACATTCATTTTATCTTTTAAATCACTTATGTCGTCTAAAGCTTTAGATACTTTCGGACTTAATAATTTAAAATTATTATTAATGTTATTAATTGAATCATTAATTCCTAAAAATGTTTTCTTAATATCAAGTAATGTTACGATTAGAGTAATAATTAAAACAATAAATGATATGATAGCTACAAATAACGCTATTTTTAATGCGAAATCCATTTTATAACCTTAATATAATTAATTTTTAGTCTATTTTTTTTAACTCATCTTTAAAAGCTTCAGTACCGGCTTTTATTGCTTCTTTTACATTATCAATTTTTTCTTGGATATTATATTTTCCTGTTTCAGCCTTTACTTTTGCTTCTTTAATTAAATTTTCTGCATCATGCATAATATTTTCAGCTTTAGATTTAGCATTTTCAATTAAAATTTTTGCCTTAGCCTTACCTTCATTAATAATTTCACTTGCTTGTTCCTCAGCTTTTTTGAAATAGTCGGAAGCTTTGTAATATAGATCCGAAGAAGTTTCTGCTATGTCTTTTCTAAGCTCAGCACCAGATTTTGGAGCTAATAATAAAGCAGTAATTGCACCTGCTAATCCACCAACTAAAGCACCTATTATAAAACCTTTAGAAAAATTTGATTCATTGTTTGACATAATTAATCTCCTTAAATTAATTTACCAATTTTCTGTTAATTTAATACTTTTATTCTGAGCTGTAAGAATTAATTCACAAACATCCCTTACAGCACCGTTTCCACCATTAAATTTTGAAATATAATCTACAATTTCTTTAATACTATCTACTGCATCATTTGGGCAACTTGAAAAACCGCAAATTTTCATTACGTATTCATCATTAATATCATCACCAATATAAGCAATTTCTTCTAATGATATATCATTTGTTTGCGAATAATTTAATAAATCTTGACTTTTATTTTTTGTTCCCAATATAATTGTGTCAATTAGTAGTTTTTCTGCTCTTTTTTTAGCTATTATAGAATTTTCACTTGTTATTAATATTGTTTTTATGCCACCTTTCTTCAATAAAGTAATTCCCATTCCATCTCTTGTTGAGAATCTTTTTAGCTCTTCCCCATTTTCCGAATAGTACATTGCAGAATCAGTAAGTGTTCCATCTACGTCCATTGCTAAAACTTTAATTTTTTTCAATTTTTCAATAAGATTATTATCAAGCATTTAATTATTTTTATTAAATTAGTGATCTATAGAATTATAAAAGTAATTAATTTAAAATTATTGGATAATACTTGAAAAAGAAATATATAAATATACATATATACATTCCAGATGAATTTCAAGAAATAGCATATGCATATATAAATGATTTTAAATTTACAGGTATTGAAGAAAAGTTTGATGAAATTATTATAACTTTCGATCTAGATAATTTTGATGAAACTATTAGAAATAATATTTTATCTAGTATTAAGCAAGCATATCCTCATTCAAATATTATAAAAGAAGAACTTATTGATGATAAGAATTGGAATGAAGAATGGGAAAAAAATGTGCCTATTATAAAAGTAACGGATAAAATTGTTATTGGACCATCTTGGAAACTACAAGATTTACAAAATGAGATTAAAATTATAATTAATCCTAAAATGTCATTTGGTACAGGAGAGCATCCTACTACAAGATTGTGTTGCCTTCTGTTAAATAAGTATTTAGCTCCGAACGAATTCTGGATAGATGTAGGAACAGGAACAGGTGTATTATCAATTTTAGCTATCAAGCTTGGTGCATCTAAAGTGTTTGCTTTTGATAATAATTATTGGTCAATTAATAATGCAAGGGAAAATTTTGAGTTAAATCAAGTTTCGCATTTAATAAACTTATTAGAATCAGATGTTGAAAATATAAATTTACCAGAAAGCGATGGAATTGTTGCAAATATTTTTTTAAATTTAGTTAGGAATTCATTCCCTCTATTTTCTAAATCTCTTAAAAAAGATAGAGGCAAATTAATTCTATCAGGAATTTTAACTTATGATAAAGAAATAGTAATTGATTTAGCAAAGCAATACGATTTTAAATTAATTGAAGAATTAACAGAAGATGAATGGTCGGCTTTTTATTTTCAAAAGTAACATTTTATGAGAATTGCCTCAATAGATATAGGAACAAATACAATTCTAATGCTCATAGTAGAAAGCAATGGAAATTTAGATTTTCAGATTCTTAATCAACAATTTTCAACTCCAAGATTAGGCGAAGGAGTAGATAAAAATGGTATTATTAATCAAAATGCAATTGAAAGAGCTTCAGAAGTACTTATTAATT
>Ga0308414_1001842_pt1 | contig 13772 bp, 16 predicted proteins | sample HotsprSampleOS50_FD_205667 | JGI IMG/M metagenome (GOLD analysis project Ga0308414, IMG submission 205667) | Hot spring phototrophic mat microbial communities from Octopus Spring, Yellowstone National Park, Wyoming, United States - 20090730_OS50 ... | reverse complement strand
AGCCCTCTTCTCATGATGCCGCCAGTGCTTTGCGTCTGAGAACAGACTTTGCTTTTTCAACAATGTGCGCGGCGGTCAGACCGTATTTTTGCAGCAGTTGCATCGCTGTTCCCGACTCGCCAAACTTATCCATGACGGCGACCATCTCCATGGGCACCGGGGCATGGCGCACCACCACATTTGCCACCGCATCGCCTAACCCACCGTTGATTTGATGCTCTTCAGCGGTAACAATTGCACCTGTCTCTTGTGCGGCTTTGAGAATCGCGTTTTCATCCAGCGGCTTAATCGTGTGCATGTTGATTACGCGTGCCGATATGCCCTCGCTTTCGAGCTGACTTGCCGCCTCTAAGGCTTGCCAGACCATCACGCCACAGGCAATGATGGTTACATCGCTTCCATCGCACAGTTCAATCGCTCTGCCCAGTTCGAAGGGCACTTCATCGGTTGAAAAATCAGGCAGAGCCGGACGGCTAAATCGCAGATAGACCGCGCCTTTGTGTCGGGCAATGGCATGCACGGCTCGCTTTGTTTCGCTGAAATCGCATGGCACGACCACCGTCATATTCGGCAGTGAACGCATCAGGGCAAGGTCTTCGAGAATTTGATGAGTCGCTCCGTCTTCACCCAGTGTCAGTCCTGAATGAGACGCACAAATTTTGACATTCATGTCGGAGTAGCACACCGACTGACGGATTTGGTCAAAGCTGCGGCCGGCGGCAAAATTGGCAAATGTGCCTACAAAAGGGATTTTGCCACTAAGCGCCAGCCCTGCGCCGATAGAAATCATGTTGGCTTCTGCAACTCCCGCATTAAAAAATCGATGCGGAAAGGTCTTTTCAAACTTTTTCATTTGCAGCGATTCGGTGAGGTCGGCACAGAGCGCCACCACGCGCTCATCTTGCATGCCAACTTCCAAGAGGGCTTCGCCAAACCCAGCGCGTGTGGCTTTATCGCCCCGTGATATGTATCGTTTCATGATAATTACAGTCAGTTGAGTTTGAGCCCAAAAATACAAAAGTGATTTTCTTGTTTCGTATGTCTGGCAGATGCGTTGGCATTGCTCTGCTAATGTGTTAGATTCGCTTCTCTTTAACTGCAATCCAATTCAACTATGCTGATTGAAAAGCACGAGATTGAGCTTGCCGCCAACCGTCTCTCGCCTTACCTTTTGCCTACTCCTGTCATTCCTTCACGCTATTTTAGCGCCAAACTCAAGACCAATCTTTATCTCAAACTTGAGACTCTGCAACCGACCAATTCCTTCAAGGTGCGCGGCGCCACCAATGCGATGCTCTCACTTACGGAAGCACAGCGCCAACAGGGCGTTATCTCTGCTTCGGCGGGCAATCACGGCATGGCGGTTGCACTTGCCGCACTGAAGTTGCAGATTCCCGCCACCATCTACCTGCCAGAAAAAACTCCCAAAGTCAAGCTCGAGCGCATCGCTCGTTTAGGCGCTAAAATCGTCTTACATGGTGAGTCGTGGGATGAAGCCAACGCATTGGCTATGGAAATTGCTCAGCATGAAGGTAAGGTCTACATTCCAGCCTTCGACCATCTTCAAGTGATGGCAGGACAAGGCACGATTGTGCTGGAACTTCTCCGGCAACTGCCGCGCATTGATGCGATTGTTGTCTCCATTGGCGGCGGCGGATTGATTTCAGGCATTATTTCAGCGGTCAAACATTTTTCACCGCATACGAAAGTCTATGGCGTGGAAACGGAAGGAGCGAATCGCTTGTATTTAAGTCGTGCCGCAAACAAAATCATTGAGTTGCCCGCCATTACTTCTGTTGCGGAAAGTTTAGGCGCCAGAAAAACTGGTCCAATGCAATTTGAGATTATCACCAAGCATGTCGATGACCTTGTGGTCGTCTCAGACGAGGATGCCATTCAATCGCTTTTAGAACTTTTGCAAGAAGAAAAGTTGTTGGTTGAGCCGGCGGCATCGTGTTGCATTGCGGCTTTGTCGAGCGGCAAGATTCCTGTATCAAAAAGTGATGTGGTCGTCGCCATCATGTGTGGGGCAAACGTTGCGCTGGAGCGTGTGGTTGAGTGGTATGAATCTGAAAAATGTAAAGTTTCATAACTTTTAAGCTCTACTTTTTATGTCGTCCTGTTCTGTTCAAGCCTCTGGGCAAGTTACGGCTTCACAGCTCGAGCGCAAGTGTCCAACTTGTGGATTTAAGGTGACAAACCCGTTCATTACGAAGTGCCCGCGCTGTGCCACGAAACTGTCACTGGCAGAGCTATGCGTCGGGTGCTTTCAAAGCAGTTCTTGCCATGCTGAAAGCGCGCCAAGCCCTGCAAAGACGGCGCCGACAGTCCAACTTACACTGCCCAAACAGACTTGACGGAGAAAAATTTTGGCGTATATTTGCGCCGCTACCGAAGCTCATTGGAGGAATCGCCTAATGGTATGGCAGCAGTCTTGAAAACTGCCGGGCGCAAGCCTGTGGGGGTTCGAGTCCCTCTTCCTCCGCTATTTTTCCCCAAAACTTCACTGCAAAACATCTGAAAAGCTAACCCCTTGAAAAATCTGCATTTAGCGACCGTTTTTACCCTTAGTCATTGCCCGTATAACATTTGTGAAAAACCACTGAAAACCCTAAATTGGTATATGATTGGCACACGAACTTAAACATATTTGACCATGAAAATCGGCACTTTGTTAAAGCTAACACGGTTGCAGTTACGCACACGCAAAACAGCCACAGGCGTTTCGTTCTTTGTGGCTTACACTTTGAACGGACAAAGGTGCAGGGAAACTGTTGGATTTGCGACCAAGGAAAATTTTAAGCATGAGTTTGAGAAATGCAAGGAAACAACGCCCGAACGCCAATAATGTTCTCGTAGATTGGATTGTAATTCCGAAACACACCGATACACCCGCTACACACGCTACACCTACTACACTTACTACACTTACTACACTTTCAGAAATCAAAGAAACCGAAACACAACCGAAACAGCAAAACGACCCAAAGTGTAGTGTAGTAACTCAAAGTGTAGTAAGTGGTTTTTCAAGTGAAGTAACCGTTCCCGGACCGACTAACCCCGTTCCCGAACCGACCCAACCGATGCCAGCGGTTGAGCCCGAACCGCCACCGAACTTAACGAATTAGATAAAAGCATAATCGCGATGCACCAAAGCGACCCGAATTTGAGTTATTCTCAAATCGCTGAAAGTTTGAACACAAACAAGGCAAGAGTTTGCCGTGTGCTGAAAAGGAGCAATTTAGATTCATCGAGTTCATTTGAGCCGTTTCATCGTTTCACCCCTGAAACGCTTGAAACGCTTGAAACGCTTGAAACGCTTGAAACGCCTGAAACGATGAAACGCCCCGAACCGCCCGTTCCTGAAACATCGTTTCATCGTTTCACGCGTGAAACGATTGAAACGCTTGAAACGCGTGAAACGCGTGAAACGATTGAAACGACCAACCCTGAAACGACGGTAACGGTTGTGGCTGAATCACAATCATTACCGCCCGTTCCCGAACCAGTGCCAGCGGTTGTGCCAGAGCCTGAATCACAACGGATAGAGGACGCGCTTTTGAACGCTATTTTATCCGAACTGCCTGCAAACCAAATCTGTGGAGAGCCGCAAGGTGCAAATCGTAGAGCGCGAAGTAAGAGGGCAAAAAACAGTTTTCGTAACTCTCACGGCTAAATTTACTTCACCCTTTTTACTTCACCCTACAATAAACACAACCGAAACACAACCGAAACAGCAAAAGGGCAAAAAGGGTGAAGTAACCGTTACTTCAACCTTACTTCACCCTACTTCACCCTTGCAAATAAACACAACCGAAACACAACCGAAACAGCAAAAGGGCAAAAAGGGTGAAGTAAAAAAGGGTGAAGTAACCGTTCCCGAACCAGTGCCAGCGGTTGTGCCAGAGCCTGAATCATTGCCGCAACCCGAACCGACGCCCAAGCCCGAACCAATCAACCCCGAACTCAAAAAACCGACCCGTTGAGTTCGTGTGCCTTGAAAAAAATCTTACTTCACTTACTTCACTTACTTCACTTACTTCACTTTCAAAAATAAACACAACCGAAACACAACCGAAAACGCAAAACGGTCAAAGTGAAGTGAAGTATTTTCAAAGTGAAGTAACCGTTCCCGAACCGACCCAACCGATGCCAGCGCCCGAATGTGATGCCAGTCGTTACTGACCACGACCACGACCAGCCGCAACCGATGCCAGCGCCTTACCGATGTGATACCAGAGGCTGAATGCCAGAGCAAGCAAAGCCGTGAGAAACCGTGAGAAAAATTGAGAAATCTGCAAGAAATTGTGAGAATTTAGGGCAAATCGTGAGAAAACGACGCTGTTTTTTGAGCCTGAATGCACCTTAGCGACAATGCCAGCGGCTTACCGATGCGATGCCAGCGCCTTAGCAATGCACCGAACCGACCACGCAAACGATACCAGCGGCTGAATGCGAAAGGCAAAAATTTTCAATATAAGCACATTTTTGACGAAAGCAAGCGATTTCGTTACAGATTTGGCACATGTTTGGCACACGCCGCCCGAAAACCCTTGTCAAATCTATGTGTGGGAATTAGAGTCCCTCTTCCTCCGCTAAGTATTGCAAATACACCACTTACAGCATACAGACGCCATCTTGCCACACACTTGCAAAGCTGAATTCATTCTTGCCTTTTTGCTTAATTCTTACCTTGTATCAGTTTAACTCTGCCCGGCGTTGTAGGGGCTGGTGCAGGTTTAGGCACGCGCAGTGAATCTTGCAACTGGCTTTGAGCGGCCAGAAATGGCGAGTGGATGTTGGAGTGCTTGATGCGCACCAACACATAAAAGAGTTCCTCTTTGACTGAATTCCAGCGCTCCATTACCTCAATGTTTTTTAGCTGAAACTTTAGCTTGAGTGCTGAGGCTGTCTCATAGAGCTTTTCGGAAGTGATGTTACTCTCTGCAGCCACTCGAATCGAGTAGAACTTGGTGACGATATTGGTCATGATGGCAAAAAAGGCTTGTTCTTCGGCAGTTTTCCATGCGTCGTTCTTATTGCCTTGTGAAGTATAGAGTCCCACTCCATAGACATATTCCCCCTCTATCCAAAATCGCTTTCTTATCCAGTCTGGTTCAGGGAGTTGAGAAATATCGATGAACTTTTTTGGCACATTGACTGCCGAATCCAGCGAAAATAAGCAAGCCATATCGCGCCGTGCCAAGCTCGTTATGAAGCAATCCACTTGATACAATCTCTCTTGAACCGCTTGCAGGAGACTATCTGGGAAGTAATAGTAGTAGTCGCTTTCAATTAAAAATCGGTCATCTTTCTCATTGGTATAGACGATATACTTGCCATCAGCGATGCACTCTTGATAGACGCAGTACATCCTTGCCCCATCAATTTCAGCTGGCGTTTGGTTGTAAGTAAATCCTATCACCAGATTAGGATAGCGCGACGGATAAAGAAACCACTCTGGATAGACTTGCGCCCTGAGCACAAACGGGAAACACCAAGCGAGGAGCAGCAGCAGGTATTTCATGGCAGGTGGAGCTTGTTTAATCGTTCACTCAAAGGTAAACAAAAAGTTGTCCCTCTCAAAGCTAAACAAAAAAGGCGAAGCCATGCTTCGCCTTGTGGTGGTGTCAGAGTTTAACAGTTTTACTTGCTGTCGTATTCCGCCATTTCTTTCTCTAATTCTTTGTAGGCTTGTGAAGCACGGAATCTCTCGTAGAGTTTAGGATTGGTCTTGGTCTGGTCAATGATAGACTGGTTGAGCATATCTGGGTCCATGCCATAGACCACATAGACTCGATACTGTCCGTCCTTCTTTTTGAAGGCTTTTGGTGGCGCCAGTTTTGTGGCACCTTGCAACACATTCTTGCTTGAGACTTTCATCACGTTGGTGAACGCTTCATTGATTTCAGGTCCGCCTGCAGAAGTATTGCCTTGAATTTCTTCAGCAAATTTTTTGGTTAAAGTCTGAACCTTTGCTTCATAACGCTCCGAGATTTTACGCTGGCATTCCATTACCGCTTTTTGCTCGGCAAAGTCTTGTCGCGGGGATTCAGAGTATGCTACTTCGGCAATGCCGCCCTTCTTATTGATGGTTTCTGCCAGAGCATACAATTCTGGCGCCATTTGTTTGACTTCTACAAATTCTTCTTCAGCTTGTCGGGCTGCCCCCCCACCACCACAGCCCATTGCGGCTACAGAAATCGCTACTGCAACGAGAAAAATACGAAGCTCTTTCATTGGAGAATCCTCCTGAGGTTTACTTGTTGAACTTAGTTATACTTACTTACCTAAAGCAAGTAAGTTGTGGCAAATATACGACACACTGCATAATGCAAGAAATGCGCACTCGCATAACTCTACCCTGAATCGTATCGTAAAGCTACTGTTTTTAGTCGTGCTGCGGCAGGCTTGAAGAAAGCCGAAAAATTTACTACTTTCGGGGCTCAAAACACTGGGGCATCGCCCATAGAGAAGAAATCACAGGAGAGTCGATATGCGCATTATGCTTATGCTCGGCGTTTTGCACATCTGCATAAGTTGCGACGCACTCTTTGCTCAGACAACGCAGAAAATCGGTTTCATTGATTCGCAGGTGATTATTGAGGCGCTGCCTGAAGCACAAGATGCAAAGCGCAAGTTAGAACTACTTTCAAACGAATGGCAAGCCGAGATTAAAAAAAAGCGTGAAAATCTCGAAAGACTCTTTCAGGATTATCGCACGCGCGAAATTCTCTACACCGAAGAAATCAAAAAACAAAAGCAGAGTGAACTGCTTGCTGCCGAGCGTGAAATTTCAGAGTATCAAAATCAAAAATTTGGCGTAAATGGTGAATACTTTCGCCGACAATCAGAATTGATGCGACCGATTCAAGACCGAATTTTTGCTTCACTCAAAGAAGTTGCCGTTGCGGAAGGATACGATTTCGTCTTTGATAGGGCTTCAGATACGCTTCTGCTCTATGCTAATGAAGAACATAATCTTACCAAAAAAGTCTTAGAGAAAGTCTCAAGTATTTTCCGTCGTGGCTCAAACAGCTCACAATCTGGTCGGTAACACTTTTTCAAGTTAAGTTTTCCATAAAACTTCTAAACCAAATCAGGAGGAAAACATCTTACAATGGCAAGCATCAAAGAACTTGCAAGCAAATTTCCCGCCGCCAAAGGCACTTTGCTTGGTTTTGGCTTAACCCTCGGCTTTATTTTTGGCACCGCTGCCGTCCCACCTGCTGGCGATAGAGTGGGCTTTGTCGAAGTCGAAAAAGTCTTGGCGGAAATGCCCGAAGCCAAGTCCATCCGAGAAAAACTGGAAAAAGAGCAACAGCAAGCCGTAAAGGAACTCGAAAAGAAGCAGAAAGACCTCAAAGATGCTTTTGATGAATATGAACGCAAAAAGGCGCTCATGAAGGCGGACGAGCAAAAGAAAAAAGAAGAAGAGCTTCAGGCGCAACTTGCACAGTATCGTCAGCTTGAGCAAAGCAAGAGTGCGGCGCTTCAACAAAAGCAAGCTGAGTTACTCAAGCCATTAGAAGAGAAAATTGCCAAAACCATTGAGAAAATTGCACAGCAGCAAGGCTACTCCCTTGTCATCAGCAAGGGCGGTATTGCTAACACCGTGCTGTATGGCGACAAAAATGTCAATCTGACTTACAAGGTCATTGATGCCATCAAGTAAGCTTAAGGCTTTTTGTCAGTCCTTGTCTTCTTCTGTTCTGCTGATGGCTATATGCTGCGCCGGTTTGAGCTTGGTCTAATTGCTACACTCGTTTTTCTTGCGGTGTGGGTTTCAGCTTGCCGCACCAAGACTGCTCCGACTCGACAAAGTTTGCTCGTGATTCATAAGGACTTTCCCGTTCAGGAAACATGGGATGCGCGTATCACCTTCACGGATTCAGGCAGAATGAAAGCCACCATTTACGCGCCCCATGTCTCACAGTATGCCAGAGGCGGTCCGAGCACTGAAAAGCACTTAGACGGTCGCATTGAGGTGCATTTCTACAACTCAGCCGGTCAGCATACCTCTTCCCTCAATGCCATGCGCGGCATTATCTACCCCAATAACGATATTGAGGTCTTTGACCGCGTCGTTATGGTCACAGATGACTGCACCACCGTGCGCACCGAGTATGCCAAGTGGACAAGCCATGACCAAAAAATTCGTTCCGACAAGTTTGTAACCATTCGGCGCCCAACTGAAACCCTAAGCGGATACGGATTTGAAAGTGACCAGCATCTCAAAAATTATCGCATTTTCAAAGCCACAGCAGTCATGAAGGTGAGCCAAGAACTCGAGGAGTGAAAGCACGCATTTAACGGCTGAACGTACAAAAAACCCAAATGAAAATCCGTCTTGCCCTGATTTTTGGCGGTCGCTCTGGTGAGCATGAAATTTCCATCATTTCTGCACGCTCTATTGCCCAAGCGATTGATCACACTCGGTATCATATCACGCCTATCTACATTACCAAAGATGGCAAATGGCTTGGCAAAACGCTTTCGCAGCGCGTGCTTTCGTTGGACTATGAGCACTTGATTAAAGACCGCGCCGCACTCCGCACCGTCGAAGCTGAACTGGCGCAAGTGGCTTTGCAAAATTTATTCAAGTTTGATTTCAGCAAATTTGATGTCGCTTTCCCAGTCTTGCATGGTCCGTTTGGCGAAGATGGCACCATTCAAGGCTTGCTGGAAATGCACAATCTGCCTTATGTCGGCTGCGGGGTCTTAGCCTGCGCCCTGACCATGGACAAAGCCTTTGCCAAAATTTGCTTCAAAGCGGCCGGTCTTCGTGTAGCCAAATACATGGTTGTCTTTCGTGATGAGCTTTCTGCACGCCGCCACGACATTTTTGCTGAAGCCGAAAAAAAGTTAGGCTATCCGATGTTCGTTAAACCTGCGCGCTTGGGCTCATCAGTAGGAATTTCAAAAGCCAAGAACCGTCGCCAACTTCATCAAGCCCTGACCCTTGCCGCAGAGTATGACGCCAAACTTCTCATTGAGCAAGCCATCAATGCTCGCGAGCTGGAAGTTGCGGTCTTAGGCAATACTCATCTGTCGGTTTCAGTTGTGGGTGAAATTGTTCCCGTCAATGAGTTCTACGATTACGAAGCGAAGTATGTAAAGTCTGGCTCTCAACTTTTCATTCCAGCGGCTTTGCCTAAGGCACTTGCCCGAAAAGTTCAAGAGGCGGCCAAAACGGCTTATCGCGCCACTGGATGCGAGGGCATGGCACGCGCCGACTTTTTTTTGGAACGCCAGACCAATCGCCTTTTCATCAATGAACTTAATGCCATTCCCGGTTTTACATCCATCAGCATGTATCCTAAGCTCTTTGAGGCTTCTGGCATTGCTTATCCCGCCCTCATTGAGCAGCTTATCGCTCTTGCCTTCGAGCGCTATGAACAGCAGAAAAAAAACAAAGTGGCTTTTCTCTAAAATTTCACGGGCGGCTCTGTCTGACGAGGCTTGAACAAAGGGTCAGCTTTTTGAAAGCGCGCTTCTACTTCCTGCTTCATCTTTTTCATGTCTTCCACCACGCTTGCTGGCAAGAGCTTAGCTTTTTCGCCTTCGCACCATTCTGCCAAGGGCAGAATCTGCCTTTTGGTGCGCACACTGACTTTGGGTTTCGTTCCCACCATCTGCTTGCTTAGATGCACATATGTGAGCATGTATTCCGTGCTGAGCAATTTGACCTGATTGAGCGAATCTTTTTCCAGCGTCAGATAGACCACAATGCCCATCGGTCGCGGCAATGGGCGCTGACCTGAAAGAAAATTTCCCATGGAGTATATGACGAAACACTCATACGCTACACCTTCTCGCACGACCGTCAGCCGCTGGGTTGGCTGAACCACGTGCGGATGTGCCCCTAAGATGTAATCAATGCCAGCTTGACAGAGCCACTTTACGCGTTCTCGCTGGTAATCGCGTGGCTCTAACTCATACTCATGTCCCCAGTGTAAGGAAAGCAAAATTTTGTCGGGTCGTAGGCTATCGGGCAAACTGTGTAGCCAAGCAATATCTTCTTTGATGTGTGTGGTGTCGTATAAATTGAGCATCTTGCGGTGTGCTGGTGGCACGCTATCGTTGGAAAATGCCGTGTAAGCCAGCCATCCTAATTTGATACCTCTGATGTTAAAGAGTTTCGGTTTTGCCCGCTCATCATTGGTGCGACTTGTCCCCGTGTGAGCCAGTCCTAAGCTGTCCAATACATGCAGCGTGCGAATAATGCCAATGTCAGCGCGGTCATATGAATGATTGTTGGCGGTGGTTAAAAAATTGAATCCTGCCCGCTTAGCCGCCAGAGAGTATTCATCAGGCGTATTGAAGCGAGGATAGCCAGTAAAAATTTTTGCTTTACCAGCATGAACGGTCTCCAAATTGCCTGTTACAATGTCAGCATCGGATAGGAAGGGAGCAATCACACTGTAGCATGAATCAAACACATAGAGACTATCGTGCCATGCTTCTTTGATTTGCGATTCGTGGCACATTAGGTCGCCGACGGCGGCAATGACAGCACGTGTCTGCGCCGTCGCGTCCGTTCCCAGACCGGCTACATAGAAACAGAGTGCCACTGCAGCGATGCTCCAGCTACGGATAAGTGTTGGCTGCCACAGTTTCATGGTTGCAGTGTTGGTGTTAATCTTTCAAGCGAAATTCGCCGAAGACGGGATAATGGTCAGAAAATGTAAAAGTTTTAACTACTTCATAGCGCTCCACTTCCCAATGGTGAGAAAAAAGAATGTAGTCGAGTGTGCGGTTAGGCAGACCCGTAGGATAGGTGTAAAAGTTTTCGTTGTCTTCATGCTTCAACATATACAGTCCTGCTTCAGCTAAAATTTCAAATGTGCGGTCGCCTTTGTAGCTATTGACATCGTTGTCGCCCGCTGGGAACCCGCTTTTTCTGCAATTTGGCGGCACCGTATTGAAGTCGCCCATGAAGAGCATGGGCACATCACCGTGCTTTTTGACTTCTGCGGCAATGCTGCGTGCTTGGTCTTGACGGTCATTCGGATTGAAGGGATGCAAGTGCGTGTTACCAATCCAAACGACCTGACCATTGAAGATGAACGGCGCCAGCGTAAAACCGCAGGCAGCCAAAAATGCTACACGCCCGGGTAGCAGGTAGTTAATTTGCGTTTGTCCAATTTTTTGCAGTTGAGAGAGCAGTAAATTTTCGTAGCGGAATGCCGCAAATCCCACCCCATGTGCAATCACCGAGCGGTAGCCAGCAATCAATCGGTAGTGGTCGCGCTGACGATATTTTCGGAACAGCCTATCACCAAAGCCCAATATGCCATTGAAGACTTCCTGCAACCCCACCACATCGTATTTATCACGATTTTGGTTCAGCCATTCAGCAATGTAGTAGGTATATGCCCGTGTATCGTGTAGCAATTCAATTCGCTCGGCTTCCTCAAGCGAAGCCTGCGCCAGAAGGTAAGACAGTTTTGGCCCTCTGCCGCGGTGCGTGTTAATGGTGATACAGCGAATCGTTTGGCGCTCACTCATAAAAGCGTCAAAGACTTTGCACGTGATGTTCGTGATGTTTTGTCGCTCAAAGTTGTGCGAATATACGCATACAAGTGCCGCAGCGTGCGCTGAAGATTGAAAATACAGTGTTAAATTTTTGTTACACCTTCAGCTTTTTGTCTTTGCCTTTCGGTCGTGAGCGCCAGTTGCTGTTACTGTATGATTGGGGCTTTGAAATCAATGCCGTGCATCGCCGCAATTTTAGACACAATTTCTTCAATGCTGGCAACGCGGTCGACACTATCGGCTTTGAGCTTGGTGTAATTATCTATGTATGCGCGGCGCCGCTCTTCTTCAAACTCGGCTAAACGAGCTTCATACTCCGCAATTGCCTCATCGATTGACTTATTTGCCGGCTTGGTGAATTTCGGTCGGTCGCGGTCCCATACTTTATCGCCTTCTTTGGCGACCATCTGCGCATAGCGCAAGGTAATATCGAAGAGCTCGTTGATTTGCGTGCGTAGCTCTTGCCAATCTTGTGCACTAACCGTTACAGCAGTTGTATTTGCAGGCGTTTGCATTGTCATTGTATCGTTGAGTTTTGGATTAATGCTTTCTGTGAAAATAACACAAGTGCAAGTTACCTTAACATTAAAAATTTGCCCAGAGTGCGCTACGGCTTTGAGCGCGGATTTGCCTCTGGGTTGAAGTTTTTTTTGCGATGCTCGCGCACGGCACGCGTGAGCAGATATTCAATCTGCCCGTTGACGCTGCGAAATTCATCATTTGCCCACTTCTCCAACTCCTCGAGCAGTTCTGGACTTAGCCGCACCACAAACGCTTTTTTAGTTTTTTCTTTTTCAGCCATTCATCCAGTTTAGTTTCAAGCTTTGCTTTATCTACCCTCGTGCTACCCACACACTTGCTTGCATACATGCTGCCATCACCGAGTTTGACTCTGGTGAAAATCTATTGATACAGCGTGCCTGTATTGACCACAGGGCTTGGGCTTTTATCGCCGCACAATACCACCAACAAATTGCTTACCATAGCGGCTTTACGCTCTTCATCGAGCTCAAGTAGCTTTTTGTGTGCTAACTTTTCCAGCGCCAATTCTACCATTCCCACTGCGCCTTCGACAATCTGCTTGCGCGCCGCCACGACTGCCGTAGCTTGCTGACGCTGGAGCATTGCGCCTGCAATTTCAGGCGCATATGCTAAGTGAGAAATTCTTGCCTCGATTACTCGCACGCCCGCACGGTCTAAGCGCGCCGCCAGTTCATCTTCAAGCATTTTATTGACCTTCTCCGCCCCACCGCGTAGCGTCAGCACATCAGCGTCACTCTCTGAATCGCTAAAGTTGTCATATGGGCATGAACTTGCCAGATTGCGCACCGCCGCTTCGCTCTGCACTTGCACAAAATTGACATAATCATCGACCTCAAACGCTGCACGCGCTGTCTCCTGAACTTGCCAGACCACTACCGCTGCAATTTCTATGGGGTTGCCCACTTTGTCATTGACCTTGATTTTTTCTCCATTCAAGTTTCGCGCGCGCAACGAAATTTCTTTTTTCGAGAAAAATGGATTCGCCCACCAGAAGCCATTGTCCTTGACCGTGCCAACGTATGTGCCAAATAGCGTTATCACCTTTGACTCATTAGGATTGACAATGAAAAAGCCACTGATTAGCAATAGCCATGCTATACTGAGTAGCCCACCAACTAAAAAGAACTTTGCATAAAAGATGTACCCCATTACGCCGAGTAAGATGAGCGCGACAGCTAACATGCCATAGCCCGACATTGGCACGAAGCACTTTTCTTGATGTGTGTAGGTCGTGTGCATAGCTTAATCTATTTTGATACGTTTTTGATACTATTTTGATAGCACTATACTACTAAAATAAATTTTAGTTTCAAAATTCAGGTTTGCCGTTGCTGTTCAAGTGCATCTGGCTCAAGCCGCTGGAAATGATGTGCATGTAGCTATCGCCATCCGTTCTTTCCCTGCGCCTTTTGTATTTTTGCTTTTCCAGTATTCTATTTTTTTAACCAAAATTCGTTGTCGTTCTATGGGTCGCATCTTTGAAAAGCGCAAGTATAAGATGTTTGCGCGTTGGGCGCGCATGTCGAAGGCGTTCACCAAACTCGGACGCGAAATTGCCATTGCCGTCCGGCTTGGCGGTCCGGACCCAGACGCAAATGCTCGTCTTCGGCGCGCCATACAGAACGCACGCAGCATCAACATGCCTAAAGACCGCATTGAGGCAGCTATCAAGCGTGCTTCTTCAAAGGAAG
>Ga0308414_1001839_pt1 | contig 13780 bp, 10 predicted proteins | sample HotsprSampleOS50_FD_205667 | JGI IMG/M metagenome (GOLD analysis project Ga0308414, IMG submission 205667) | Hot spring phototrophic mat microbial communities from Octopus Spring, Yellowstone National Park, Wyoming, United States - 20090730_OS50 ... | reverse complement strand
CTGCTACAGGGATAAAGATTTCAGGAGAAGAATATTGTTTGTTTTTCCAGCGAATCAAGGCTTCTGCACCAATAATTTTTTTTTGAACAAAATCAACTTTAGGTTGATAAAATAATTCAAAATCTTTTTGTTCTTTTAAACTTTTTCTTAGAAGTTGTACGATTTCTCTTTTTCTAGCTAATTCATTACCTATATTTGAAGTATAAAAAACAAAGGAATTATGATTTCTTTGTTGTATGTAATTTGCTGCTTTTTCAGCATTTTTTAGTAAAGTTTGTGTATCTGTTCCATCACTAGGATAAATAGCAATCCCAATACTTACACTAGTATAAATTTCATGATCTTCAATTTTGATAGGTTCAGAAAACTGTTGCATAATATCTAGGGATAAAGAAGCTAAATAAGTTTTTATATTTTGAGAATTTTGGGATACTATGCAGGAAAATTCATCTCCACCTATACGAGAGAGCGTTATATCTTTTGGTAGTGCTATTTGAATTCTTTTTGAGACCTCTTTTAAGAGTGTATCAGAAAGTATATGTCCCAAGTTTTCGTTTACTTCTTTAAATCTATCTATATCTATAAACATAATTCCAAAGGAGTTGTTGTTTGTACTTTTAGATATTTGATTTTCTAATTTTTCAAGAAAAAATTTCCTATTTGGTAAATTTGTAGTGGAATCAAAAAAAACAGTATTAAACAATTCCTTTTCAGATTTTTTAATTTCTGTTATATCCCATGAAATTAGTAAAATATTTTCTAATTCATTATCTTTATACTTCTCTGGAATTAGTTTAATTTGAAAGTATCTCTGTTCACTTTTTACTTCTAGTTGGATTATTAACTCATAAATTTGAATGGTAGTTTTAACTATTTGAAAAGCTTCTATAAGTAAACTTAAAACTTTTGTTGCAAAAGGGAAGTCAATTAAGTTCTTTTTTAGAACTTCATTTTCAGAAATATTAAAAATCTTACACGTACTTTTATTTACATAAATACAGTTAAAATCTATATCAAACCTAGCTACCATATCAGGTATATTGGAAAGTAAAGTTGCAAGTTGAATTTCGTTTTTATATAAGTTTTCTTTAGTAATTTTTTCATCTGTAATATCAATAGCTATAAATAGAAATAAATTTTTATTTCCATTTATAGGAAACTTATTGATAAAACTCTTTAAATATTTCCACTCACCACTACTTGAGAGAATTTTAAACTCTAGTGTAAAGACTTGATTTGGAGTGTCCTGAGTAGAATAATTTTTAAGTACTAAGTCATATTCTGCTTTTACTTTCTCTTTTTCTTGAGGATGCACGAGATCAAAAAAGAACTGTATACCACTTTCTAAAATAATCCAAGAATTATATCCTAAGATAGTTTTTACATTTTTATTGATGTAAATAACTTGATTATTTTCTGAATTAAAAATAAAGAAGATTCCGGGAAAAGTACTATTAAAAGCTTCCAAATGCCATAAAGTTTCTTGTAAACTGGATTCTTGTTTTTCATAAGGAGATAGTCTACGATTAAATACCGCAATTCCTTTATTTAGAGGAAAAATCTGTTGTTCGTACCAACTAGGGAAAGTATAATCATTTGTAATTTCAAATTTCTGATAAATAACTTTTTTTTGACTAAAAGCTTCTATGTATTTTTGAAAAAAAATATCTTTTAAATTACTTGGTAAAATTTTACAAATTAATTTTCCAACTAATTCTTCTCTAGTGTAGCCTAGTTGTTTTATGGCAAAGTCATTTATTTCTTGAATTTTGAAGTCTACAATAGATTGATCTTCAGAGTAGTAAGGTATTAAAAAATAAAAAGAATCAAAGCCCGAGTAAAAAATTTTTTCTATTTGTTGAAATTTATTTTCAAGTTCATGAATTTTATTTTTCTCGGTAGATATTTCTAGTAAGACTCCTATACAAAGTTTTTTCTCTGAAGTTTGATATTTTTTAAATAAAAATCTTACCCAATGAATTTGGGAATTTTCATCTAAAACTCGAAAATCATAACTGGCGGGAGAATTCTCTGGAGTTGAATCTATAAAAGACAAGAGGTTGACTTTGTCTTCAGGAAAAATACTTTTTAAAAATCCTCCTCCTTTATACACCATTTCATATCTATCTACAGCAAGTTCCCAAGGTAATTTGGAGTAATAGTATAAACATTTGAGATTTGTAGTATCAATGCAAAAATAAGCAGAAGTTGTAAGTTCAATGAGCTCTTCCAAACTTGGTAAATTTATTTCATTCATAGTCAAAAAATTTTTGCTTTATTTTGATTTTTTCTTTAAATTCTTTTTTTAATTTCTTTCTTTTTCCACTTACTAGATTTCCTGTTCTAATTCTATATGGAGTTTCTAAACTTTCTAACATAGACAGAAGATTTTCTCTTCTTTCAGCTGCACAGTTTGGAGAATGTAAAAATCTCATAATCTCACATCCATCTAAAAGCTCACAACAGTGAAAAGCTTGGCAATTTTTTTTTATTTCTAAAAACTCTGGAAAACTTTCAAAAATTTCTAATTTAGAAAGATGTAAAATTCCCCATTCTTTAATACCTGGGGAATCAATGAGGGTAATTCCATCTGATAAGTGTAGGGCATAAGTGTTAGTGGTGGTATGCTTTCCTTTTTTAGTAGATTCTGATACTTCTGAGACTTTTTGAATTTCTTTTCCATGCAAGGCATTAATTAGAGAGGATTTTCCTACTCCTGAATTTCCTACTAGATAAGATGTTTTGTTTTTCAGAAATGATTTGAGTCTTTCTAAGGAAGAAGTATCCTCTAAAGAAATAGCTAAGCAATCAAAGCCCGATTGCGAGTAGAACTTGATTTTCCTTTCTGCCTCTTGCGGTGAAACTAAGTCTTTTTTTGTAAAGAGAATGAAAACAGGCACCTGACTATGGTAGCTAGCTGCAATAGCTCTATCGATAAATCCTGTTTTTGTCTCGGGATTAGCTAGAGAAGCTAAAATACATACTTGGTCAATATTTGCACATAGTACTTGTGTATCTCCTTTGTCACTTTTTCTTATGAGAAAATTTTTACGATCTAATCTGGAATCAATAACCCAATGTTCAGAATCTAAGGACTCAAAAGCATAAACCTGATCTCCTACTGCCAAAGGATTTCTTTCATTTGCTTGTTCGAGACGGAGTTTTCCACGTAAATAAGCTGATTTTGAGCCTAAGCTAGGATGATAAATTTCGTAGTAAGCTCCAAATATTCTAATTACAGTAAAAATTTCTTTGACTTTTGTTTGATGATCCATTTTTCTTTTATCCTAAAACACCATGCTTTGCTAAATTTAGTTTTCTGCAAGCAAAGAAGGTAGGTCACATGTTCTTTTATTTTTATAGTAAGTTTAATTGGTTTTCTCTACTCACTATAAGCAGCATACATTTTATTTGTTTAGTCTTTTACAAAAAGTATTTAGGGTTAGAATTTTCAGTTTTTCAAGTAGTTTTAGAATTTATTTTTATTTTTCTCATAAATTTTAGTTTTAGTTTAGTTTTAAACTATCGAACTAAAAGGAGAGAAGCTAAAAAGCTCAAAACATTCATTCAATCTAATCAAAAAAAAGCTGAAACTCTCGAGTATTTTTCTGCTTTAAATCAGTTTAAAACAAGTTTACTTAGTTTAAATGATCCCACAAAAATATCTCAAAAAATAGAAGAGTTTTTAAAACTTAATTTTCCTATAGAAGATGTAACTATCTTTTTTTGGAGTGAAGAACATGGGGCATTTATTCCACACAAAGGAGATGCAGAAGAAAATGCTTTTTATGTTTATAATCCTTTAGCTCTGTGGATTACTGATTATGATAGAATTTTTTTAAGGGAAGATTTTTTAAAATTAGACTTAAGTCAAGAACTTGTTGAATTGGCAGAAAACTTTTTAAATAAGTATAACGCAAATATTTTAATGCCTTTAGTGATGAACTCTAGTCTTGTAGGTTTAGTTTTAATTAGTGGAAATAAATTTATTCCAGATCAGAACTCTCAAATCTATCAAAGAATAACTGATTTAAAAAGTGTATGTATGATGGCTCTTTCCAATGCCTCATTTTACTCAAGGCTAATCAACCTTACAGAAACTCTAGAACAAAAAGTAAAAGAAAGAACTAGGGAATTAGAAGAAACTCAAGCACAGCTTGTAATGTCTGAAAAGATGGCTTCTTTGGGGGTGATGGTAGCTGGAATTGCACATGAGATTAACACTCCTTCGGGTGTAATTTCTAACTCTGCAGAAAATTTAGAAAAAACTTTGAAATATATTTTTGAAAATGTTTCTACACTTGGAAATTTTTTTAGAAATCCTGAGATTAGTGAAATTTTATATAAAGTAGCAAGGGAACTTTTAAACGAAAAAAATATTAAAGCTTTAGATTCTAAAGAAAAGTTTAAGTATCGAAAAGCCATGAAAGAAAAATTTGAAAAAGCTGGTTTAGATAGACGTTTAGCAGAAGAGGTAAGTAATTTTATTATTGACAGAAATTATCTATATTTAGAAGAATTAATTTTTCAGGCAGTTCAACTTGGTGGATTAGAAGTTTTAGAATTAATTAAACATATTTCAGGGGCAAAAAGAAATATAGGTCATATTCAATATGCTATACGAAATATTGTAAGAATTGTAAGAGCTTTAAAATATTATTCTCATTTAGATCAAGCTGAAAGTCAGGAGTCTGATATCCGTGAAGGCTTAGAAAATACTTTAGTAATTTTATGGAATCAACTAAAACAAGGGATAGAAGTAATTAAAAATTTCCAAGAAATTCCTCTTTTATACTGTAATCCTGATGAATTAAATCAAGTCTGGACTAATTTAATCCAAAATGCTATTCACGCTATGAATGGAAAAGGTATTTTGACGTTAAATGTTTTCTCTCAGGAAAATGAGGTTATAGTTGAAATTTCTGATACAGGTTGCGGAATAGCTCCTGAAATTCAAGAAAAAGTTTGGGATCCATTTTTTACTACAAAAGATCAAGGACAAGGTTCAGGATTAGGGCTTGGAATTGTAAGAGGAATTGTTGAGAAACATAAGGGAAAAATTAGTTTCCAATCTGTTCCAGGTAAGACTACTTTTAGAGTTTGTCTGCCAATCAATAAATAAGTTTCTTATGTTTGTAATATCACCTCACTACAAAAAGTAAATAATTAGTTGATGAGATAATATCTGGTATTTCTTTGGCATAGTAGGCGTAAACCTCAAGATGGTAAATTTGTGTGAGGTGGGATTTTGTTTGGAATTTTTGTGGTTTTTGGGGCTTTTTGCTATAGTCGGAAATGCACAATCCTATGGATGTAGCGTCTTTTTCCAAAAATTTGGTGTATTAGTCGGGGTCTGCAGTGGTAGAGTGTAGTATCTCCTAAACGAGCCTTTACTAATTCTACAAAGTCTCCTAGCAAAGAAAGTTCAAGGGTCACTAAAAAGCTAAACAACCAACAACGAGAAACCCCACACCCGTACGCCAGCATCCCCAACTCAAACCAATCAGCATCATCCGGGCGAAAAGAAAACCTCTGTAACTCCAAACCCTCCTCCTGATACGTCAGTTTTGGCTTTTCAGCAAACGGCAAAAATCCCAAAGCCAAAAAGCCTCTATATTTATCTAAAAGTCTTTTCAAACCCACTTTCAAGTTATAAGACTTCTTCATAGTTGCAGTATCAAGCACAACAGGTAAAACTAAATCCAGTTTTTCAACTAGATGTTTAGGAATAAGTAAGGTTGAAACAGTAGATCTTTCAAAACCCTTTAAGTCTATCTTTTTCTCATGTCGACGTTGAAAAAAAGTTCTTGTTTTCATAGAAATCCTCCTGTTACTAAGGAAGCTAAAACAAAAGGATTAGTCTGAAATTTTACTTATTTTTGCAAAAAAAAGAAAATTAGACTAAACAAAAAGAAGAAGTTTTAGTTTATTATAATATAGTAATATATTTAATTAAATTTAAAATCATTTAAAAGTTCGTAGACTAGTTTTTGCAGTAACGTCATAATATGATTTTAGTAAGTATAGATGAGGATATGAAAATTAAATACTAAGTTGAATTTTCCATTCTCCGCGTTTGTAAGAGTTTGGTTCTAAGTAGATAGGATGAAAATTAGGATATTCAAACATATTTCCACTGTGGGTTTGTGGCTCTATTGCAATAGTTTTACGGTGAGGAGGAGTGTAAATTTGAAAAAAAGGTAAAGAAATTTCCTCTAGACCTTGTGCATGTTTGCCTATACAACTAATACTTAAGTTTGAGCTGGGATCTTTTAAAGTAATTTTTGCATCTTGTGGTCTTGTTTCTAAAAACAAGTGATCTAAACTACGTTGACTTAAACTAGGAGAAGGTAAGACTTCTAAAGTTTTTTTAATTTCTATAGCAGGCAATAAATTTTTATCTAAAGGTATCCAAGTATCAGGTTCTACAATTAGTTCTAGTTCATCGATGGGTTTATTTAATTGAAAATAAGGATGATATCCATAGCCAAAAGCCTGAATAAGTTTTGTGGGGTTGTAAAATTCTGTCTGACAAATAAATTCATTTTCTTGTAAAATAAATGTTTCACGAAAGGTAGGGAAGTCAGGATAAAAAGAAAATGGACTAATAGTAATAGAATTTGTAGTTTGCGAAATAATTTTTCTAGGAGATTGTGCATATAAACCATGGATAGGTAAACCATTTTGATCTGTTTTGTAATTTGCCAGCTGTATTTCTTTTTGTGGTAGTTTGATAGTTGGACTAGAAATACGATTTACCCAAGGGAATAAAAGATAAGAACCAGAAAGATAAAAATCTTATTCTAAGTCAGCTTGAATAATTACAATAGAATTTAACTCTAGAAATAAAATTTTTCCTCCTTGATTTAAATCTATATTTAAAGTAGCAAAATTTGTTTTGAGAGTAAACATCATTTTCTTGGACGATAGGAATTTTTTAGAAACTCTGCTTTAGTTTCAATCATATAAGAAATAATTTCTTTTTTACCAGCTAATAACCCTGGTTTAATTAAATTTTCTTCGTTAAATCTATACTCCTGAAGTGTTTGTAAAGTTAGACACTCTAGTCCTGCTGCTTTTACTAAGGCTATTCCTCCACAAACATCCCATTCATTTTTAGGACGAACAGAAACTAAAACATCAGCTCTTCCAAAAGCAAGTAAAGCTAACTTATATGCAATAGAACCTATAGCTTGAATGGAAAAATTTTTTTGCCAATATTCATCTTCAAAGAGTCCTTCTTTTACTTCGCTACGAGATAAAAGAAGTCTAGGTTTTTTACTTGTTTCAAAGTTGAAAGAGAAAGGCTGATAGGGAGTAGACAAAAAATTAGGAGTAAAGTAAAGTCCGTATTTTTCTCCACCATAAAAAGCTTCTGTAGTAGCTGGGTTTATTATAAAACCTAATTCTGGTTTTCCGTCTATGGCAAGACCTAAACTAATAGCAAATTCTGGATTTTTGTCAATAAATTCTTTAGTTCCATCTATAGGATCTATAATCCAAATTTTAGAGAAATCTCTTCTATTTAAAACTTGCTTTTCTTCTTCTGATAAAATCCCATCTTCAGGAAAAAACTCTTGCAATCCTTTTGTCAAGATTGCATTGACTTTAAGGTCTGCTTGAGTGAGAGGATCATCTTCCCCTTTCCAATAAACCTCAAAAGGTTGAAAATAAATTTCACGAACTGCTTCCCCCGCTTTATGTAGAAGGGAAAGCAGAGATTTGAAATTCAAATTTTATCTTTTAGGTTCTGTATTTAAAGGAGAGTTAGGATTATCTTTTGCTGTAGAACTGGAGGACTTAAAATCTTCCTCCATTTCTGAAGTTCTTACATATAGTCTGTCGTCAGCTGGAAATTGAACATATAACTCTGGGTCCACCGCGAAGTTATAATAGATATAATATTCGTTGTAATTAACATAATAATTAAACGTGCCTTTTTGTTGTTCAAATTTGAGTTTACTAAAACTTAAGTCTTTGATTCGCTCTTCGTAGTCGGGGTATTTTTTAAATAAAGTAAAGCGAACTGCTGTTAAGAGGTTTTTTTCCAAAGTTTTCTGACGAAATTCTCTGGTAATTTTCTTGTTTCGGATGAGTTCCTCTATCTTACTAAAGTCACTTATGACCCCCGGGGTGCCTACTATCCTTTCTGCTGCCAGAGAGGATACAAAAATCAATAAAACATGGAGAACTAATACACATTTTTTCATAAAAGGACAACCTTCTAGAGTAGTTTTTTATACAATTATCGGAAGTGAAATAGGAAAATCAAACATTATTTTCAGTAGTATTTAAGAAAATTTTCTTAGTCTGTTTAACTTCAAAAACCCATACAAAATAAATTACAAAATTGAAAACTTTTAAAGTCTTGAATGCTAAAAGAAATCGGTTGATTGGTGCTGTATTTATGAAATGTATTTTTTTAGTATATGAAAATAAAATGAATTTTATACTCAAAAATAAAAATATACAAAATTATAAAAAATTATTGAAATTATTCTTAAGTTCTTTTTTCGACACGAAAACCAAAAGGACCCGATATATTTAAAAAATTTTTTGCTTGCTAAAAAATTTGTCCACGCTAAGAGTTTGTATTTAACTTTTATAAGGTAGGTTAAATTTGAATACAGATTTTCAGGTTATTCAAAATGTTTTAGAAGAACTCAAAAAAGGCATTGTAGGACAACAAGAACTTTTAGAGAGCTTGGTTTTAGGTCTCATTGCAGATGGACATATTTTAATAGAAGGTGTGCCGGGTTTAGCTAAGACTCGTGCAGTAAATTTATTAGCGGGAGTGTGTGACGTAAGTTTTAAACGTCTACAATTTACGCCTGATCTCATGCCAGCAGATATTATTGGGACAAGAATTTATAATCAAGCTACAGGTGGATTTGAAGTCAGTAAGGGTCCTGTATTTGCAAACTTTGTACTCGCAGATGAGATAAACAGGGCACCTGCAAAAGTACAATCAGCTCTATTGGAAACTATGCAAGAAAGACAAGTAACCATAGGCGAGGTTACTTTTCAAATGCCAAAGCCATTTTTGGTGTTTGCGACCATGAATCCTGTTGAACAAGAAGGAACTTATACTCTTCCTGAAGCTCAAGTAGATAGATTTTTAATGAAGCTAGTTGTAAAGTATCCCACTAAGGCTGAAGAAATAGAAGTTGTAAAAATGATAATTCAAGAAACTAAGCTACCAAAGTTAGAGAAAGTTTTAAGTCCTGATGCAATTATTAATTTACAAACTAGTGCAAGAAAAATATTTATTGAAGATAAGATTATTCAATATATTACCGAAATTATTCAAGCCACTAGATTCCCTAAAGCATACAACTTACCTTTGGAACATCTTATTCAGTATGGTGCCTCACCGAGAGCTTCTATTGCTTTTGCAAATGTTGCACGTGCTAGAGCTTTAATGAAAGGAAGAACAAATGTAGTACCTGAGGATATTAAAACTATAGCTTTTCCAATTTTGAGGCATAGAATTATTTTAACTTATCATGCTGAAGCAGAAGGCATAACTTCTGAAGAGATTATCAGTAAAATTTTAGCTACTGTAAAGGTACCTTAATGGAACTAACTGAACTAATTAAAAAAGTAAAAGAACTAGAGTTAGTAGCCCACAAAAATGCCTTTTCAATTTTATCTGGAGAATATGTAACTAGTTTACCCGGACGTGGACTTATGTTTCATGAGGCACGTAAGTATATTCCGGGAGAGTCTATTCGTATGATTGATTGGAATATAACTGCTAGATTGGGTGAGCCTTATGTAAAGGTACTTTTAGAAGAGAGAGAAAGAGAAGTGATGATTGCACTTGACGTAAGTCCTTCTATGCGTACAGGTTGGCAAGAGAAAACCAAGTTAGAATATGCTGTAGAGTTAGCAGCAACTCTAGCAATCTCTGCAGTTGGTTGTCGAGATAAAGTAGGATATATATTATTTAATCATAAAGCTGTAAATTCGTCGATTCCAAAGTCAGGCAAACTACAACTTTTTCGCTCCCTCAAAGCCATGTTACAGGAGTTAGATAAAGAAGAAATTTCTAGTTTTACAGATATTCGAGTTGTTTTTCACGAAATACAGAAGTATAAAAATAAAAAATATATCGTATTTGTAATTTCTGATTTTATAGATAGAGATATTCCAGAAGACTTAAAATATGCACGTGCAGAGCATGATATATCTTTTTTACATATCTATGATCCTCTAGAATATGAGTTAACTGAAAATCTTTTAGTTCCAGTTTTTTCTCCTGAAAAAGAAGATACTTTAAATAAAGGGATTCTTCATCCAGGAGAGACTGGTGGGCTCGAAAGTATTCAAAACTTTTTAAGGCAACAAGGAATTAAATATAAAATTACAGTAGATTCTTTTTCTACAAGAGATCAAATTCACAAAAAGCTCAAAAATTTCTTTCATAAGAAAAAGAGGAGGATTCTCTAATGAATTTTGCAAAATTATCTCATTCTCTTTATCCAACTCTTCCCCTAATTATAGAGACTCAAGATTTAGCAGATAAAATTTGGAAATATGCCTTATTAACTTTTTTAATTGGGACGTTAATTTATTTGATTTATTACTTTAAGTTAGCACAAAAACAAAAACCTATAGCAGGATATCTTCGTTCTAGGAAAAAAAATATTGAAATAGAAAGAGAAATTTTTAATATCCAAAAAAAAGCTCAAACTTCTTCTAACTTTCGGGAAGCTGCTCATGAATTAGCTAGTTTACTGAGAGAATATATTGAAGAAGAAAATTTTCATAAACTTAAAATAACTGCTCTTACTGTAGAGGAACTTGAGAAAGTTTTAGAAAGTAGAAATACAAAAGAACTATTTCAAACTCTAGAAGAGATTCAATTTCAGTCTAATCCACCACTTGAGAAGGATTTAGAAGAAGTTATATCCAAGACTAAGCAAATTACCAAGCAAAAGTACTTTTCAGCTATAGTTAAGAGGTAAAATTGGAAATAAGTTTTTCATATCCTAATTTATTATATATATCTTTTATTATAATTCCTTTTATATTTTATAGATATAAAACTTTTTTAGTTCAAGCTTTAAAATATGCTCCTGCTCAACACACCAAGATAAAACGTAGTTTTAATAGAGTATATTTTGTCATTTTATTAGAAGTACTTTTGTTGTTAGGATCCATTATTTTAGCTAGTGATCCTTATCAAACTACAGAACGTTCTTTAATTCAAGATGTTGGTTTAGATATAGCCTTAGTCTTAGATGTATCTGCAAGTATGCAGGCAGATGATTTTGAACCTAATCGATTAGAATACATGAAACAAGTTAGTAAAAAATTTATAGAACAGAGTAGTGGACATAGGATTGGAATTTATATTTTTGCTCAAGAGCCTTTTACTCAAACCCCTCTGACTTTTGACTATAAGACTTTAATAGAATTAGTTGATAGTATAAATTATAATTCCATAGATCATAGTCTTGGAGGGGGAACTGCCATAGGGGATGCTTTGTTAGCGAGTGCTGACGGACTTTTAAAATCTAGGCTGCCTAATAGGGATCAAGTTATCATTTTAATTACAGATGGAGAAAATAGCCACGGTACAAATCCCGAACTAGCTGCAAGGTATTTGGCATCTCAAAATATCTATTTGTTTATCATTGGGATGGCTGGTGAGGAGCCTATTCCAGTCTTTGTAAATGGGACACCTTTTATTACTCCATCTGGTAAACAATTGGTTACTTCTTTAGATGACTCTTCTTTAAAAAAAATTGCCCTTGCAGGAGGTGGGACTTATTTTCGTGCTAAAACAGAGCTTGGACTTAGAGAAATTCTTACAAAAATTTCTAATCTTTCTAAGACCCCTCTTGAGTTAGATAGGCTTATAATTAAAATTAGCTACTCTCATAAATTTGCTTGGATTTTGTTTATTTTGTTTTTAGCTTGGGTTGTATTTTTAGGAGTATTTGTGAGGAGTCCAATGAGATGAAATTTGAATTTGAAAAATTACACTATCTACTTGGACTCATTCCTCTCATACTAATTTTGGGATATGTATATTTTATTCAAGAAAAAGCTTTAAAGTGGATTGAAGAAAATATCTCTCCCCGCTTTCAAAAAGAATTAACTGTTTATAATCGCCTAACGTTAAAAATTCAGTTTTTTATCTTTTTTATAATGGGGACCTTACTTTTATTGGCAGCTACAAATCCACAAAGAGAGGCTAAAACAGAAGTAGAAATAAAAGATAAAGGTATAGTAATTTTTTTAATTGATGGTTCTTTAAGTATGTTAGCAGGAGATACTTCTGTAAATCCCATTACTAAACTTAAGCCTTATGATAGGTTTGCTGAAGCTCAACAATTTGCTTCTGACTTAGTTGATCTTTTCCCTCAAAACTATTATGGGATAATTACTTTTAGTGGGGATTTTGCCGTTCACACTATGCCAATTCAAAACCCAGTAGAAGTCAAAAAAATTCTTCATAGTTTACTTGTACATAATTTTGAAAACACTGGGCTTTTGTTTATTCCAGTCTTTCACGAACTACAAAGAATTTCTGAAGTGCTAAATGAAACTTTCCAAGTAGTACTTATTAGTGATGGAGAACAGTTAGAAAAACAAAGAGAAGACCTTACTGAGGAACTAGAAAACTTAAAGGAAAAAGGAATTGTTATTCACACTGTAGGAGTTGGAACTTCTAGTGGGGGGGCTGTGGTTTTTAGTATAGTTTGGTATGATTCTGAAAAGACCGATACCTCAGAAAGCGAGAAAGATGATAGGTCAGGTTACCAACAAAAAGAATCCAAAAGAGAAAGCTTGTTTACTCATAATACTTATCGTCAGGATGAGATTTTAAGGAAAATTGCAAAAGAAACAGAAGGAAAGTACTTAATTGTAGAAAAAGGAGATTGGGCTGAAGATTTAAAAGAACAAATATCTCAGCATAAAAGTAAAAAAATTTCTAAAAGACAAGCTGATGGAAAAGAAAGTCTTTCTGCTTATTTCCTTTTAAGTTTTTTAATTTTACTTATTTTAAATTTATTTATTATTTTTCAACCTAAGCCTTTTTGGATTTGGAAAAGTCTTTTACAAAAAATTCCAATCTTAAAAGATTTTTTGTTGTTTACTCTACTTTTGATTTTTTTGATAAATTGTTCTGAAGAGTATACTCCCAAAATGTATTTAGCTCATAAATATAATGAACAAGGACGAGAACTACTTAAAAAAAGCAAATTAGAAGACGCAAAACTTGCTTTTAACAAAGCTATTTCTTATCAGTTTCGTGAACATATTATTAACTTTAATTTAGCCAATGTATATTATTTAGAACAAGATTATAAGACAGCTCATGACCGTTTTCAAAGAGCTATTGGAATTTATCCCAATTTTCCAGAAGCTCTCTTTAATGATGGACTTTCTCTTTACAAGTGGGGAGAGAGTGAACTTTCTGAAGAAATTTGTGATGTGGAGCGTGCTATCTCACTTTGGGAAAGTGCTATTTTACGTTTTAGGGAGGTTGGTAAATTAAAAACGTCTTCTGAGTTAGAGTCAGCTAGTTCTGAAAATTTATTTACTTTAGAAAAAGAACTAGAACTTTTAAAAGAAAAAGGAGAAGACTACTGTAAAGAAAAATCTCAAGACCAACTAGTTCAAAATACAACTAAACAAGAAGATTCTAGTCAAAAAGATAAATCAGATAGTAAAGATTCTAGTCAAAAAGATAAATCAGATAGTAAAGATTCTAGTCAAAAAGATAAATCAGATAGTAAAGATTCTAGTCAAAAAGATAAATCAG
>Ga0308414_1001836_pt1 | contig 13791 bp, 8 predicted proteins | sample HotsprSampleOS50_FD_205667 | JGI IMG/M metagenome (GOLD analysis project Ga0308414, IMG submission 205667) | Hot spring phototrophic mat microbial communities from Octopus Spring, Yellowstone National Park, Wyoming, United States - 20090730_OS50 ... | reverse complement strand
CCGCCAAGAAGACCTTGGCGCCTGCCTTGGCCGCCTCGACGGCCGCGGCCACCGCGCCAGTTCCGCCACCGACAACCACAACGTCCACGTCGTAGGCCACCGGCACCTGGCGAGCGGATTCAGCCACCGATTGCGGCACAGCAGCCTTGGCCGCAGCGGTTCCGGCAAACGCTCCCCGGTCCGGACCAGCAGCACACAACCATGCCGCAAGCGACAAGAGACCACCGATGACGAAAGCCCGAGAGTTCATGACCGAGTCCTGACCTGAAGATGCCCCGAGGGCAACCCGAGACGAAGAAAAACCATGGCGGGGACGACGGCACCGAATTCGCGTCCAACAGATGGCGGGGTGCAGACGGAGCTTCGGCTATCCCCGCATGATAATCTCGCGTCGCCTCGGCGGCAAGCAAATCGAATGCACGAATGCACGAGGACTTGCCGATGTTCCAGCGTTCATGCATCCCAAGTCAGCACGATCCTACACGCATCATTGCCGACTGCCCGTTGAATCAAGCAAAACGAATCGGCAGTATGCCGGGGTGCCGGAGCGAATCGCGGCAAATCGAAAGTGCGGGAATCGTCTGAGGCGCAGCGCGACCGCAGAAACGATCCCGTAACCGTCGCTCGGCCCAGCGTGCAGACCGATTTCGGCCGATTACGGGGCGCCTGCGTTCTGCGGCGCCGACCAAAGCAAGTCGAGGTGCCGCTGAAGGATTTCCGTCTCCAAGGCGACGTCATAGATCGCCAGTTCGTCGATCACGCCCGCCCAAGGGTAGGCATGGGTCAGATCATCGGCAAATCCGCAGCCGACGGCCAGCGGCCCCGAAGCGGCATGCCCGTTCATCGAGACCGAATCGACCAAACAGCGCAATGATCGCTCGCCCTGTGTCAGATTGGCCGCGAAGGCGGAAACCCGCGTGTTCGCGTCCTCTTGTTCGAGACGCACGCAAAGATAATGCCAATCGCCGGTCGTGCCGATCAAGGGACGCCAAAACGGGTCTCCCGGCGGAATGGTCCAGGGCGAGTCGGCGTCGAACAGATGGGCCAGCCGCCCATCGTCCACGGCCGCGACAAAGAAACCGCACTGCTTGCGACTGCCGCGGGTTGCAACGGCGGAAAAAATGCCGCCGGCGGCGCGCGGCTGCGCGTCGAACCGTGCGACCAGCTCAATCGTCATCTCCGCAGGGGGGACGAACGTCCGTTCCGAAACGAGGCCGACGCCCACCCGATCGCCGTCGCGCGACGCGCGATAGAACTGCACACCGCGCGAAGTAGGATCTCGCCCTCGCACCCCCGTTCGCAGTGATCCGTCGCCATCGCCGCCTGACATGACGATGCGGTGCAAGTGCAAATCTCCCTTTGCATCCCGCAAACCGCCCGCCAACTCAATCGCCTCGAAACTAAAATGATGGATCAAACGCGGATGCTCTGCCATCGCTCGGCGGAGCCGGGCGACCGACCCGCTGGATTCAGAAGGCATCGTTCGCGCGAATCGATCCTCGCTCGACGGAGCCACCGGAAGCTGCGCCAAACGATCTCGCTGACTGGGCAGCCACGCGATCGACCGTCCCTCGTCGAGGATCAAGGCTGGAGCATCCGTCGGCCCGGCAACAACGGCAACCCGGCCGACGAATACATGCACCTCGCTTTGGCCGTCCGGCTCGACGCGAACGCCGAACGAGGTTCCTTCATCAATCACACGCGCGGTCGGGATCTCGACGCAGAACCCGCGAGCCGCTTGGGGCACCTCGGCCGATACGCCGCCGACGGCCAGCCGCACATGGTTCGATCCGGCAGCAGCCCAACGCGAGGGCCCTTCGACGATAAACGTCGCTCCCGCGGAGGTTTCCACTTTGGCCAGCCCGCTGGCCAAAGTCCACCACTGTTTTGGATCGAGTGGTTGGCCAAGCTCGGGCACCGCGTCGCCATCCCACACCGCCTCAAATGTCTCGACAATCCGCGCCGACGGCTCTACCGCGCCGACGTCAGTGCTCTGCCAAGATCGGACAAGGGCCACCGCAAACAGCATACCGGCCGCAGCCGTCAACAAAGCAACGGCGACGGGACGAAGTAAGCGTCGGCCGCCCGCGCCCCGCCGTTGCGACATCTTTCCTGCGACTACACTCTCAGGCATCGGCAAAGGCCCAGCCGCGACGACACAACTTGCGGGCGACACTTCGCCCATAGACGGCGCCGACCGCACAGCCGCCACCCTCGAAGGCAACGTCGCCGCCAAGCCCCAATGCAACTCGCCGTGGAGGAAGAGATATTCGACGAAGCGGGCGCACGCGTCGTTTGAGCGGTTGAGCAACGCTGCCAAGTGCCGAGCCTGCTCAGCCGTCAGCGAATCGTCGCACAGTGCCGCTGCGTACTCTAACACCGGATCGGGCGACTCCGCCGTAGAACCTGATTGCATGCGTTCGCTGGTCATCGTTGTTCCGCCGCCAAGGTTCGCTCGATACATCCTAAAAGGGCCATTCGGATTCGGTGAAGCGACTTTCGTACACCCTGGATGCTTCGCCCCAGGAGCTTGGCCGCTTCGCCCGTGGGTTGCCCCTCTTGATAACGCAGGGTCAATAACCGGCGATCTTCGTTGCGCAGCTTCTCCATGCACTTTTGCAGCGCGGCTCGCCGCACATCGGCCATGTCGGCCTGCCGGTGCGACTCGGCGGCCAGGCGATCGACCGCCTCTTCCGTCAACACGATTTCGTTCGAACGGCGCCGCTCTCGGAACTTCAACACTTCAAAATACGCGACTTGCCGCGCCCATTTGACGAAATCCGTGCCCGGCTTGTACTGATCGAACTTTCGCCAAAGCACCAAATTGGTCTCTTGCAACACCTCTTCCGCATCGGCCGTATTGTGCAGTATCCCAAGGGCAAACAGAAACACCTGCCGCTGGCAACCGCCCAAGAGGCGGGCAAACTGCTCCATTCGCTCGCGTTGTGTTTCGTTCGATTCAGTGCCAGCCACAGACGCCCCCAACCATTCAACAACGCACCAACTCGCTGCCGCTTCGGCACCAACGGCGAAGACGAACATGTGCCTTTTGGGCAAGACGCTCCCGCACAAGAAACACAGTGAACAATCCGAAAGTCGCCCAAGCGGGGTAGCACGCCGCCGGCCGCGTCGTTGCGCCCGCGACCGCCTTAACAATTGCGTGGAAACGTTTAGCAGCCGCCTTGCCCGATTGTGTGGACCTTTCCCTACCGTTCGCGGCCCGCGTGGCGACCCGCCGTTGCGATGCGCCCGCAGCCCCTTCAATAATTTAACCCGCCGTCTTGAAGAAAACAGTAGCGAGAATCGCAGCTCGTACGGGCAAGAAGAATAAGACTATACCCATCGCGCGCTGGAATGATCGCTTTTCTCCTGCAAGAATGAAGTCATTTCACGTCATTCGAGGTATAAAGGGTGCGTAATCCTTCACCAACTGTTATGCGAGGACGATCCCATGCACGAAGAAACGACTTTCCGTCCCCACTGCTGCCCGCATTGCAGCGATTCAGACGGAACCGGTGTTCGACGGCGAGATTTTCTTGGCGGCGCAGCCGCGGGCGGCGCATTGCTGGCGGGGCTGAGCTGGACGGCTTTGGCTTCGGGCGACGACGAAACGGCACGGCCCCCGTCCCGCAAGCCGCTGGTCGTTCAGCCGATTCTGACCCACGACCTGCCTCAGCGACGTCCGAAAACGAGTTGGCGCAACTGGGGAGGCATCGAAACCGCCGAACAGGCCGCCGCGGAAGCGAAAGCGATCGAGGCCGAGCTAGCCGCATTGGGGAAGCAAGCCGATTTTCCCGTCACGATCTTGCCGCTAGCTACGGTCCGCGGGGCGGCTGAGGTTGGGCAAATCGCCTCGCTGGCTCAGGCCGACGCCGTGATTATCTATGCGGCCGGCGGCCCGATGACGATCTTCGACGCGGTCGCCAAGACGGGCAAAGACGTGATCTTCTTCGTCCGCTGGAAGTCGGGCCCCGTGTATCTCTGGTACGAAATCGTCAGTCCGCGTTATCTCAGGCAACATACCGACGAGCGGAAGGTAGCAAACATCCGTGACGAGGATGTGGTCGTCGATAGCCAAGACGAGCTGCTGTGGCGGCTGCGGGCGTTGTGTGGATTACGAAATACGCTCGGCGAGAAGATCCTTTGCGTCGGCGGCGTGGGGGCATGGGCTCAACCTCGCGACAGCAATGTGCCGCAACTCGTCCGCGACCTCTTCAAGTTCGACCTGCAAGTCGTGCCCTACGAGGAATTGGGCAAACTCATCTCCCAGGTTCGCGCCGACGAGCAGGCCGTCGCCCGGGCCAGACGCCGCGCGGCCGACTACTTGAAGCTGCCCGATACCAAACTGGAAACCGAGCTGAGCTTCGTGGAAAACGGCTTTCTACTCGATGACATCTTTCGCGGCTTGATGCGGCAAGCCGAGTGTCGCGCGATCACGATCAATAGCTGCATGGGCACGATCATGCCGTTGGCCGAAACATCGGCCTGCCTGACGCTGAGCACGTTGAACGACGATGGCTATCTGGCCTTCTGCGAGTCGGATTTCGTCGTCATTCCCGCAGGCGTGCTGATGGCCCACATTGCCGGCAAGCCTGTCTTCCTCAACGATCCGACCTATCCGAACGCGGGCATCATCACGCTAGCCCATTGCACTGCCCCGCGAAGACTCGACGGGAAGAAACTCGATCCCGCGCGGATTCTGACGCATTTCGAGTCGGACTACGGCGCCGCGCCGAAAGTAGAAATGCCGCGCGGCCAAAAGGTGACGAACATCATTCCGGACTTCACCTTCAAGCGTTGGGTAGGCTTGCGCGGCGAGATCGTCGAGAGTCCCTTCCGGCCGATCTGCCGCTCGCAAATCGACATTTCGTTCTCCTGCGACAGCCTTCTGTTGGCCGAACGCATGCCCGGGTTCCACTGGATGACCTGCTACGGCGACTATATCCGCGAAATCGGCTACGCCTTGCGCCGTCTGGGCATCACTTGGGAAGTGCTCGGCTAGCAAGGTCGTTCAACGACCGTACAATGAGGACGACGCGATCCGCCGGTGTTGCGGCATCGACGGGAGCGGTGTTGCCTTGTGATTGAACTGGAGTCTCGCATGTTCGAGATCCTGATAATTCTTGCGCACAACCCGCCCTCAAGAACCTCAAGGTTCTCGAGCCGGGCTTTTCAGCGCACAAACCGCTGAAAAAGTCCGTTCTGGAAGATTTCTGATCAAAGGTGGGAGCATTCATGCTGCTTAGTTGTGTTCGGCATGGCGAAAGCACCTACAACGCCGAAAACCGCGTTCAGGGGCAAACCGATATCCCTCTTTCCGAGTTGGGTATCCTCCAAAGCGAGGCTGTCGCCCGAGCCTTGGCCGATTCTTCGGTTCGGGCAAGCTCCAACAGGCGAGCCGTTGCCGATACGAACGCGCAAGCCGAGGTAGAGCCGAAAACTGCAACGGATCAATCCGGGTATCGGCTTTGGCCGCCGATCGAACTGGTTTGGAGCAGCCCGCTTCGCCGCGCGTTGCAAACGGCCCAGATCATCGCCCGCCGACTGAACGTGCCGATCGTTACCGACCCGCGTTTGAAAGAACTCGACGCCGGCGTCTTTCAAGGCCGGCTGCGCCGCGACCTGGAGACCCTCTTTCCCGAGGAGTATGCCCGCTGGTTGGCCGGCGATCTTGATTTCGTCATTCCCCAGGGCGAGTCGCGCCGGCAACTCATGACGCGCGGCGCAGCCGTCCTCCGCGACATTGCCGCCGGGCCGCAACAACATGTGGTTGTAGTTGCACACGGCGGGCTTCTTACCGCCGCGCTCCGCGCCCTGCAGGGAACAGAGCACACGCTCAATCCATTCGCCCTGCAAAACGCCTCGATCACTCGGCTGCGAATCGAACCAGCAGGCGTAACGCTGATCGAGCTGAACAATACAGAGCATCTTCGAGAAGTTGGTCCGGCCGCCAGCGGCGATCTGTGAGAGTTCGGCTGACCGAGGCGCTGGCAGCGAAACCACCACGCCACCATGTACGGCCGATGTCGCCCTCGGCAGTCGTCGCTGCCGCCGCCATGACCTCCGGCGCCGCAAGGTTCTCGGGTTCTCGCTTGAGCCATTTTCGCTCTTGCCCCATCTGCCTGTTTCGACTACAACCCCCCACATGCTCAGTCGTTCTCGCTGCTGGGGGCTGTTGATCCTTTTCCTCGGTGCAATCGGGCTGCGCGTGATTACGGCGCGATGGATACCGATTAGCGCGGCATGGGTATCTGGGCCGCAATGGATCGTCGGCTTAATCGCCGGCAGTCTGTTGCCCCCGACAGTCGCCCTCCTGACCTGGTCGCGATTGCCCGATCAACCACGCTGGGGATGGCTTGCCGCGATCGCCGCGACGATGTTTCCGTCCGCGGTTCGGGCTGGCGCGGTCGGAAGCCCTCTGCTTGCAATCGCCCTGGTCATTACCTTCTCGATGATTGATTTTGATAATCTGATCGGCCCGCGCGTGAGAACCCCGCAGCGCGCATCTTCGCTTTGGCCGGTTCCCCTTCTTGGTCTGTTTGCCATCGTTTGCGCATGGTGGCTGGTGCGCGTCGATTCATTGAGCGACGGCCTGAGCCGAACCGGCGACGTGGCCGCCGGCCCCGGGCAGGTGCGCATCGCCAACATCCTGCTTGTGAGCCCGACGTCGAGTTCGACGTGGAACCAGATCGAATCGGTCAGCGCCGTCGCCCTGGCCGTTACATCGCTGATGGGGGCCGCACTGTGGCTGCCCCACAGGCTATCGCTGTGGCTGCTTGCGCTGCCGCCGATAGTCGTCGGCACGATGCTCGCCGTTGGCTATGCCGACCCGCCTTGGCGCGTCGTTGCGGACCCGTTGTTGATGGTGTTGGCCGTCGGCGCATTGACGCCGTTGGTCGGCCGACCCGCGACCGGGCCGTCGTCGAACGACGCGGCAGCACCGCCGCCCGAACCCCAACCGTCCTCGGAAGCGGCCGCGAGCGTGGTTTATCCCCTGCAAACGGCCGCAACCGCTCAAAGCCGACGACGCGCCGGTTGAGCTATCGGCCCGAGAACTACTCTTAGGGCAAACTCCGGCACGACTGCGCGCCGGCGATCACCACCTTGGCGTCGCCGACGAAGCCTTCCCCGATTCTCTGCCGAGGCCGGCACAATCGGCACAAACCGCGTTCTCGACGTTACCGTTGTCGTCGCCTTGTGTGCGAGAAAGCATCGCAGCAACGATCAATCGGCGCCGGGATGCGGAACAGACAAATCGAACGGCCGATTCTCCGCGCGGCCTCGCGGTCAGGCTCCAACCTTGGGGACCCAATAAACTAGACTTGCGAAGGGCAACGACAATGCTCTATAAGGAATAAGGCGTTGCGGCCGCAGGAATTCGTTTGCGCACTCAAAACTGTCGAACATGAGCGAAGCATCGCGTAGCGGAACGGAGAAGTCGCACGCCGCCGAAACAGCCGAGGCGGCGCCCGATGCCGCTCTCTTGGAACAAACTCGACAACAGATTCGGGCTTTGGTGGCCGAAATTGCCGAGCTGGCAAAATCCGACCTGACGCCCGATCAGTTCTATCCTCAATTCCTCGACCGGGTGGTTTCTGCCTTGGCGGCCGTGGGCGGGGCCGTTTGGACCGTCGACGGCGAAGGACGGCTGACGCTTCAATACCAAATCAATTTGCATCAGGCTCGGCTCGAAGACGACGCCGCTCAGCGGCAGCACGGCCGACTGCTCTCGCAAGTCTTCCGCCACGGCCAACCCCTATTGGTTCCGCCCCGTTCCGGCGGAGCCGATGCCGATCAGCCGGGCAATCCCTCGGATCATGTGTTGGTGTTCGGGCTGCTGAAGACCGACCTGGAGACCGTCGGCTTGGTCGAGATCGTGCAGCGTCCCGACGGAGGCCCGAACACGCAACGCGGCTACCTGCGCTTCGTCGGCCAGATGTGCGAGCTGGCGGGCGAGTTTCTCAAGAGCCACCAACTGCGTCATTTCTCGCATCGTCAAGTTCTCTGGGCCCGGCTCGAAGAGTTCTGCCGGGCTGTCCACGCCGACCTGAACCCGCAAACGACCGCCTACACGGTGGCCAACGAGGGGCGGCGGTTGATCGAATGCGATCGGCTGACCGTTGTGCTGCGCCGCGGCAACCGCTACACGGTCGAAGCGATCAGCGGACAAGACGTGTTCGAACGACGATCAAACGCCGTTCGGCTTTTGGAGAATTTGGCGACGGCGGTTGCCGGCGCGGGCGATCCCGTCTGGTATAGCGGCGACAGCCAAGATCTGGCGCCCCAGGTCGAAGAGGCCGTGCAAGCCTACGTAGACGAATCTCACTCAAAGACCGTGGCCGTGCTGCCGCTCATTCGGCCGCGACGTGACGACGGCGAAGACTCCCGCCGCGACGAAAACGAGCCGGTACTCGGCGCCCTGGTGGTTGAACAAATCGAAGACAGCCGTATTCCCGAAGGGATGACGCAGCGGGCGGCCGTCGTGGTTCGCCACAGCGCGACGGCGTTGGCCAATGCCCTCGACCATCACAGCGTGTTCCTCTTGCCCCTGTGGCAGGCAGTCGGAAGAACTCCATGGATCGTCGCGGCGCGCAATCGACCGTGGCTGGCCGGCGCGCTGTGCATTCTGGTCGCTCTGGGAGTGATCGGGCTTTGGCCGGCCGCGTTCGAAATCGAGGCGCCGGGGTCGCTCCAGCCCGCGGTGCGCCGGCACGTGTACGCCGGAGCGAAAGGCCGCGTCGCCGAGGTGCTCATCCGCCACGGCGATCAGGTTCGAGCGGGACAGTTGCTCGTTCAATTGCGCGACCCCGAACTGGAGATGGCTGCCACAGAGAACGAGGGGCAACGCATCACGCTTGCGCAGCGGGTTCTTTCGCTCGAGCGGCTGTTGCTCGAACCCAAGGGCATGGGTGCCGAAGAGCGAATGCGCATTAGCGGGGAATTGGCCGAGGCCCGCGAACGTCTGCAAACGCTGGCGGCACAGCGACAACTATTTGAACGTCGGCTCGAAGAGCTGCGCGTCGTCAGCCCGATTGACGGCATAATCATCACATGGGACGTGGAGAACCGGCTGATGAACCTTCCGGTGCAGCGCGGGCAATTGCTGCTGACGGTGGCCGATCCCGCTCAGGCATGGCAGCTCGAACTCGACGTGCCGGAACGCCATGTCGGCCGGATCGTCGCCGCGCAGCGCAGCCTTCAACAGCCCGACCTGCCCGTGCGATACCAATTGGCCACCGACCCCGGCGAGACGTTCACGGGCCGCCTGGCCGAAATCCACCTCGGAGCCGAGGTGCGCGGCGAGCACGGCAATACCGTTCAAGTGAAAGTCAGCATCGAAAAAGACGAATTGCCCCATCTTCGGCCCGGGGCGTCGGCGAACGCCAAGGTGTATTGCGGCCGCCGACCGCTGATCTACGTTTGGTTCCATGACGTTTGGGCATTCTGGCAATCGCGCGTGGTCTTTCGATACTTGTAGCTCCCCCATGGTCCCCAAGCTTTCCGACGACACAACGCTCGCCGGCACGACCATCAGGCCGTGCGCCGTTGCAGCGCGCCCGCCTATTGTGCCCTCTGTGGTCACAGCGCGGCCGCGTGTCGGGCAAATTGCGGCTGCCGTTCACCCGCATGTCGCCGGCGCGACCGCAGCGACAGCGGCAACCGTTCCTTGCGGGCGATGCGGCAACGATGCCGCGGAAATGCGGTGCGACGGCGAAGAATTGATGGTCGATTCGGTCGCCAGAGGATCTTCGGGGCTTTGAAGTGCGAGGTTCAGCGATGTCTTCGTCGATTAGCGGAATGATGCTCGGTTTGTTGCTCACGGCGGCCGCTCCCGCCGGCGCCACAGCGGCCGGCGACCGCGCCGGTGCGTTGCCCAACGAACTGACGCTCGACCACTGCTTGGTTTCAATCATCGACGAGGCGCAAGTCCCGTCGCAAGAAAGCGGCGTCATCGCCGAGTTGCTGGTGAAAGAGGGCCAAGCGGTGCGCGCCGGCGATTTGCTCTTTCGGCTCGACGATCTCAGTGCGCAAGCCGCCTACCGCGTGGCCGAGTTCAAATGGCAACAGGCTGAAAAGGAAGCGAAGAGCGATGTGAGCGTGCGGTTTTCGCAGGCATCGGCGGACGTGGCGCGAGCCAACTACGACGCCGCCAACGAAGCCAATCGCCGCTCGCCCAACACCTTTTCGCAGACCGAAATGCGAGAGAAGTGGTTGATCTGCGTCCGCTCGAATCTGGAGATCGAGAAATCCAAGCTCGACCTAGAGATCAGCGGCATCCGCGCGCAGGCCATGGCCGGGGAATTGGAAATCGCCCGGCAGAATCTAGAACGTCGTTCCATCAAGTCGCCGCTCGAGGGGGTGGTCGAGGAAATCCGCCGGCACGTCGGCGAATGGGTTCAACCGGGCGACGCCGTCGTCCATGTCGTTCGCCTCGATCGGCTGCGCATCGAAGGGTTTATCAAGGCTTCGGTCGCCTTGCCGGGCGAGGTCAATGGTCGCCCCGTACAGGCCGAGGTGGAACTGGCGCGCGGACAGCGAGCCGTGTTTACCGGCCAGGTGACGCACGTCAAGTCGATCTTGCAGGCGGGGGGCGAATACCGCGTTTGGGCCGAGGTGCAAAACCGTCAGGCCGACGGCCATTGGCTGCTTCGCCCGGGGCTTGAGGCCCGCATGACCATTCGTTTGCGCTAACCCGCCGGTCGCCGGCGCTGGGCCGATTGCCGCCCGCCTCGGCGTTGCGCGCGGACACAATCAAATCCGATGCTCACGCTCCGCGACTCGCTGAACTCCAGCTCCGCACGCCCGTTGCGCGTGCGGCGGCGGCGCGACTTGGTCGCCCGTCGCCATCATTACCAGGGGCGCAGCTATTGGATCGTCAAAGAACCGCTTGGCTTGCGCTATTTCCGCTTCCACGAAGAGGAATACTCATTGCTGATGATGCTCGACGGCCGAACAAGTCTCGACGAGTTGAAGAGCCGCTTCGAGACGCAGTTCCGCCCGCAAAAAATCACCTTGGAAGAACTCCAGCAGTTCATCGGCATGCTCCATCGCAGCGGGCTGGTTACCGCCGACGCCCCCGGGCAAGACGTGCAACTTCTCAAGCGGCGGCGCAAGCAAAAGCGGCGGCAACTGCTGGCCAAGGCGGCCAATTTGTTGAGCATTCGCTTTCGCGGATTCGATCCGGAACGATTGCTCAACGCCATTTATCCGAAAGTGCGATGGTTCTTCTCCGTCTGGACCGTGGCGATTTGCCTTTGCCTTGGGCTGGCCGCGTTGATGTTGGTGACCGTCGAGTTTCACGAGTTCCGCAGCCGCTTGCCCGGGTTTCACGATTTCTTCAACTTTCGCAACGCCTTCTGGCTAGCGATAACGCTCGGCGTCACTAAGGTCTTGCACGAATTCGGCCATGGACTGAGCTGCAAGCACTTCGGCGGCGAATGCCACGAAATGGGCGTCATGTTGCTGGTGCTGACTCCGTGTCTCTATTGCGACGTGTCCGACTCGTGGCTGCTGCCGAGCAAATGGCGACGCGCCGCCATCGGGGCGGCCGGCATGTACGTCGAATTGGTGCTCGCCTCGTTGGCCACCTTCATTTGGTGGTTCACCGAGCCGGGGCTGCTGCATTATACCTGCCTGAATATCATGTTTGTTTGTTCGGTAAGCACGATTCTCTTCAATATCAATCCGTTGTTGCGATACGATGGCTACTACATCCTCTCCGACCTAGTCGAAATCCCCAACCTGCGGCAAAAGGCCGACCAGCTTCTCCATCGCAAGCTCGGGCAATGGCTGCTCGGCATCGAACCTTCCGAAGATCCTTTTCTGCCCCAGCAGCGCCCCTGGTTGTTCGCCGCCTATTCCGTGGCCGCTGCGGTTTATCGCTGGTTCGTGCTCGCAGCCATCTTGTGGTTTCTCTACCAATTCTTTAAGCCGATGGGCCTGGAATCGATCGGAGCCACGTTTGCCCTTGTCTCGTTGGCGAGTTTGGTGGGCATGCCCCTGTACAAGTTGGGCCGGTTCTTCTATATCCCCGGAAGGATCGAACAAGTGAAAAAGCCGCGCATGTACGCCTCGTTGGCGGTCCTGACCGCTGTGGCGGCCGCCTGCTTCCTGATTCCCTTGCCGCAAAGCGTGCTCTGCCCGTTGGAGATCCAGCCGCGCGACGCGCAGCCCGTCTATGTCGCCGTCAGCGACGGCGGTCGCCTTGCGGAAATGCTCGTGCGCCCGGGCGAACGCGTGCAGAAGGGCCAGCCGCTGGCCCGTTTGGAAAACCTCGCTCTCGAAGACGAGCTGTTGCGGCTCGAAGGGCTTTGCGCCCAGTTCCGCCGAAAGTTGGCCGCTTTGCGGCTCGAACGACATCGGAATCCCGCCGCCGGAGGCGAGATTCCGCAAGTGGAAGAAGCCCTCGCTTCGCTCGAACGCCAACTGGCGCAAAGACAGGAAGAGCATCGCCGGCTGATTCCCACAGCCCCATGCGACGGCTTCATTCTACCTCCGCCGGAACGTTCCGCCCCGCCCGCCGGCGAGACCGACGCAAGAAGCTGGTCCGGTTCGCCATTCGACGTCGTCAATCTTGGCGCTCATCTCGACGAAGGAACTCTGCTCGGATACGTGGGCGACCCGCGCAGCTTCACCGCGATGATTCTGCTGGATCAAACGCAGGTGGAACTCGCTCGTGCCGTCGCACAGCAGCGGGGCGGGCCGGTGGTCGATATCAAGCTCGAGCATCTGCCTGGAAGAACCTGGCGGAGCGAGATCGACACGATCGGAACGAGTGAAATCAAGAGTTGCCCCGGGCGACTCTCGGCCAAGGCCGGCGGCCCGATCGTCACAACCACCGACGCAGCCACCGGCACGGAGAAGCCCCGAACGCCGCTGTTCCCCGCCGGCGCACCGCTGGACGACCCCGCGGGCGAGATCCGCTTGGGACTCCGCGGCGAAGCCCGAGTGTATTTATCCTGGGAACCGCTCGGCTACCGCATGCTGCGCTGGCTTTATCACACATTCCGCTTTGAGCTTTGAGCAGGTGCGGGTGGCCGCCGCACATTCTCGAAGCCCCCGACGCTAGGGCCCGGCCCTCGGCAACGCCGTCGCGAGCCGACGATTCAATAAAGCCTGACTCCATTGCCACTGGAATCACACGACTCGACGGGCTTTCAAGCCCGCTTCGGCAATCTCGCATTCGATCAAGTCTTCCATTGGCTGACCAACGGCAGATTGCCGTCAGAGCCGAAAGGCAACGGGCGCGGGCGGCAGAGCACTTCAAGATCGTCGCGACGAACCGCCTCGCCGAGAAAATGCTCGCTGCACTCCAATTCGTCCAAATGCAGCGTATCAGTGATCCAAACCAATCCGGCGCGATCGGGCGACCGAAGGCCGATCGTGCTCAGGGCCGCGGAAAGCATTTCGCGGTCGGTTTCGAAGTCGGGCGGGATCATGCAGACAGCGATGTGGCCCGACGTCATCGCATTCACCCGAGTTACTCGCTGGTCCATTGCGCGGAGGACGTCGCTTCGGCAAAACTCGGCCATTCCGATCCCGACGGCGTTGCCCTTGCTTTCCGGCGATAGACTTCGAAGACAGATGCGTTTCACCCTAGGACGTTCGCCCTCGACCGCGCGGTGTTCGTTGAACTTCCGGCCGACGACGTTCGCATCGAAACCGACGCCGCTGATATTCTTTCCGAATCGGTCGATCAGCAATACATCGATCTCTTCGAACGGCAATTGCGCCATCCATGCCCGCGCGCGCTGCAACAACGCCGGCTCGCGCGTCAGAAACTCTTCGGGC
>Ga0308414_1001835_pt1 | contig 13799 bp, 10 predicted proteins | sample HotsprSampleOS50_FD_205667 | JGI IMG/M metagenome (GOLD analysis project Ga0308414, IMG submission 205667) | Hot spring phototrophic mat microbial communities from Octopus Spring, Yellowstone National Park, Wyoming, United States - 20090730_OS50 ... | reverse complement strand
GTGCGCTCCATGTCCACGGTCTTTCGGTAATCGTCGTAATGGAGAGGGAAATTCCTGCCCCAAACGGCGGGGTCCTCGGTGTCGGCGGTCAGCTCGGCCACGCGAAAGAAAGGATTCCGGGCCTCCTGCTTGTGCTCGAAGATGTTAACCAGCAGCGCGGCGACGCCAACCGTCAACGCCGCCGTTACCGCGATGGTAATCATGAGCAGCCGCTTCAAGCGGCCCGGGTTTGCCGTTGCTTCATTCATACAAGTTCTGTTCCTTTGCAGTTCGGTTCAGTCATGGCCGACATGGCGGTGGCAACTCACGCAAGCCAGCGGCGAAGGGTGCCGCCGCGTCTGCTGCGCGGCCGCGACGATCTCGGCATGGCATTTCTGGCAGGCCGATTCGGTGACCGCGCCGTTGCGCGCCTGAATGCGGATCTCGTCGGGAAAACGCCCGGTAGTGAACGCCAACGAGTGAAAGAATCCGTTCACCGCCTTGGTGGCGTACTTAGGAACGAGTCCTGGGGGCGTATGGCAATCGTTGCAGACGGCGGCGGCGCGGTGGCTGGACTTCCGCCAGCCGTCCAGTTGGCCGCGCATCACGTGGCAGTTGGCGCACGCGTCCGGATCGTCCGTCAGATAGGAGGCGCCGCGGGCATAGGCGAACGTGAACACGCCGATGCCCACCAGCAGGCCGGCGCATACGCCCAGCGCGATGAACAGATAGCTCCAGACGGCGAAGCCGGCGGCGCGCCTCCTTCCGGGTTGGCTGTGCACCCTCTCATTCTGGCGGAAGCCGCCGCGGCGCCGCCGTGACGCCTGTCACAGCGGGGAAGCGTCAACCAAACTCGAAACCCGCCAGAGCCCAAACGAGGGGTGGCGGTGCGCCGCAGTCCTCCAGGGGCGGACCGCGGCGCATGCGCAGCAACCGGCGGGCAGGCTGAAAACCCAGTTCGGCCGCCAGGGCGGCGGCCGGGGCGTGCTCAGGCGCCAAGTCCCAGAGCGCGGGTTCCAAGCCGTGGCGGCGGCGGAAATCGAGGGCCAGGAACCGGGCGGCTGGCTCGCCGCGGGCCACGCAGGGGCCGAAGTGACGCCAGCGGCGGCCGGGGCGGTCGAGCGCGTATCCGTCCGCGGCGCGGCAGCCTTCGCCTCCGGCGCGCAGCAGGCGGAGCAGGCCGGAGCGGTCGGCGCCGAACGCTTCCCGGTCGAGCGGCAGCAGATCGTCGATGGGGGGGGCCGGCCGGGGCGCCGCCGGCGGGGCGGCGCCCGGTTCGGCGTCCCGCACCCAGCGCTCGACGGGGTACTCGCCGTGAAAGCCCAGCCGCTCGTAGAGCGGGCGGCCGGCATCGGTCGCGTCGAGCTTGACGCAGGCGGCGCCGGCCTGCTCGAGCTCGCCGAGCGCGCGGCGCAGCAGGCGGGTGGCGAAGCCGCGCCCGCGATACGGCTCCCGGGTCAGCACCATGCCAATCCAAGCCAGGCGTGCGCCGTAGCGGACCGCGGTGGCGGTGGCGGCCACTTCGTCGCCGCACTCGACGGCGAAGCATCCTCCCGGCGCCAGGGTCAGTATCCTGAGCCAGTCGCTCGGTGTCTGGTTCCAGCCAGCCTCGGTAGAAAGCCGCACCGCTTGCGGGAGATCGGCCGGCGTCAACAGCCGGATCCTTGCGTTGGGCATGCGTCCTTCCCCATCTTGGGCCGTTTTTTCCCGCACAACAACCGCCGCCATCCGATGAGCAGGAAGCAGGGAGGTCCTGATTGTGACCGGCCTTCGGTTCATGGCGTTTGTCTTTTTCCTTTTCCTGGGTCTTCTGCGAAGTGGGGTGAGTGCGACGGAAACGCCGGAGGAGCTGCTCCGGCCGTTGTCAGGGAAAGCGCGGGAGCAGACGGCCCGCCCGGCGGACCCGGCGGGATTAACGGTGCTCCGCAGCGAGACTTGGGAGGTCAATGGCGCCGCCCTCGTGGGCCGGCCGGTGATCTCCGTCACCCCGTTCGCGGACCGGCGGTTCCTGGTGACCCGCACCCGCGTCAGCGAATCGGCCGACGGGAAGACGCTGTTATGGTTCGGATCGGTGGCCGGGGAGCATCCGGGCGGCATGGTGCTTGCCGCGACGGGCGAGGTGATCTCGGGAAGCCTGCACCTGGTGACCGGGGAGTTCTTCGAGTTGCGGCCGGCGGGCCCGGGCCTCGTCGAGGCGCGCGAGGTGGCCTACGAAGAGACGTCCTCGCCGGAAGACGTGCGCACGGTAAGCCTGCCCGCGACGCCGCCGCCCTTGAGCCATTCGGCCGGGACGACCCAGATCGACGTGATGATCCTCTACACCGCGGCGGCGCGGCAGGCCGCCGGAGGCGAGACGGCCATCCAGAACAAGATTCAACTGGCGGTGGCGGAGATCAACCAGAGCTATCAGAACAGCGGCATTCCTATCGAGATGCGTTTGGTCCACACGCGCGAAGTGGTCTACAACGAAGCGAGCGGCATCGACCAGGCGCTGAGCCGGTTGACGGACAAAACGGACGGCGTGCTGGACGAGGCGCACGCCTGGCGGAATCAGTACGGGGCGGATCTGGTGCAGTTGTGGATTCACGGCCCGGGCGCCGGCGGCGGGGTGGTGGGGCTGGCGTGGCTGATGAGTCCGCCCTCGAGCTGGTTTTCCGAATACGGCTTCAGCGTCGTCGAGCAGAACTTCGCGGCGGGGCCCTATTTCACCTCGGGCCACGAGTTCGGCCATAATCAGGGGGCGCACCATAACCGCGCCAACGCCTCTGGACCCGGCGCGTACCCGTATTCGTACGGCTACCAGCTCAGCGGAGTCGCCTATCCGTTCCGGACCATCATGTCCTATTCATGTCCGACGTACTGCCCGAAAATCAACTACTGGTCGAATCCGGAGGTGCTCTACCAGAACCAGCCGACCGGCAAGCCGGCGGGGGACCCGGCCTCGGCCGACAACCGGGCCACGCTGACGAACACGCGGAGCTTCGTCGCGGCGTTTCGCGCCGCCGCGCCTCCTCCGGCGCCGCAGCCGCCGGTTCCGGGCACGATCTCGCCGTCCTCGGGCAACGGCGCCGCGCAGACGTTTGTGGCGGCGTATACGGACGCCAACGGAGCGGCCGACATCACGGGCGCCTACCTGCTGGTGAACTCGCAGATCCGGGCGGATCAGGGTTGCTTTCTCCACTACAACCGCGCCGCGGGCACGTTTCAACTGCTCCACGACAGCGGCCAATGGTCTTCGCCCGCCGCCGCCGGATCCGGCACGCTGGCCAACTCCCGCTGTGTGCTGAACCTGGCCGGCGCGGGCGCGTCCGCTTCCGGAAACACGCTGACGGTGACCTTTCCCCTGACCTTCACCAACCAGTTCGCCGGGGCGCAGAATCTCTACCTGCTGGCCATCGACGCGAGCGGGCACAACAGCAACTGGTCGCTCAAGGGAAGCTGGACCGTGCCGGTTGGTCCTTCGCCGCCTGTCCCCGGCACGGTGACGCCCGCCTCGGGGACGGGCGCGTCCGCCTTGTTCACGGCCACCTACACCGACGCCAACGGCGCCACCGACATCGTGGGGGCGTACCTGATGGTTCACGCCCAAATCCGTCCGGACGCGGGTTGTTTCGTCTATTACCACCGGCCCGGCAATACGGTTTACCTGCTCAACGATGCGGGCACTGCGTGGTCGGCGGGTGTCCCGGCCGGCGCCGGGAGTCTGGCGAACAACGCCTGTACAGTGAACACCGCGTCGCTCACCGCCTCGGCCAACGGCAACACGCTGACGGTGACGTTCCCGCTGACGTTCCGGCCCGCCTTTGCCGGAACCAAGAACGTCTACCTGCTGGCGATCGACGCGGCGGGACAGAACAGCAACTGGTCGGCAAAGGGGGTCTGGACCATCCCGGCCGCCAATCAGCCGCCCGTGCCGGGCACGATCTCCCCAGCCAGCGGATCAGGCGCTTCCCAGACGTTTACCGCCACCTACTCGGATGCGAATGGCGCGGCGGACATCGTGGGCGCGTACCTGCTGGTGCATTCCCAGATCCGGCCGGACGGCGGTTGTTTCGTCTTCTACAACCGGCCGGCCAACACCGTGCAGTTGGTGAACGACGCGGGCACGCTTTGGTCGGCGCCGGTCACCGCGGGTGCGGGATCCGTCGCCAACAGCTTCTGCACGGTCCAAGCCGCGGGCGTCAGCGCCTCCACATCCGGCAATGTCCTTACCTTAGTGATTCCCCTTTCGTTCACGGCCGCGTTTGGCGGTGAAAAGAACCTCTACCTGCTGGCGATCGACTCCGCCGGCGCCAACAGCAACTGGTCGCTGAAGGGGACCTGGACGGCGCCGCTCGGGCCGCGCACGCCGGCCCCGCAGTCGGTGTCGCCCAACTCGGGCACGGGTCTCACGCAGACGTTCACCGCGATTTACTCCGACGCCAACGGCGCCACCGACATCGTGGGCGCTTACTTCCTGTTCCACTCGCAAATCCGTCCCGACGGCGGTTGCTTTGTCTACTACAACCGCGCCGCCAACACCGTGCAACTTGCCAACGATGCTGGGATGCTCTGGTCCGCGCCCATCCCTGCCGGCTCCGGCACGCTGGCGAACTCGCAGTGCACGATCAGCGGCGTGGGTGTTTCCGGCTCGGCATCCGGCGACACGCTCACCGTGACGCTGCCCGTCACCTTTTCCCCGATGTTCGCGGGGACAAAGAACATCTACCTGCTCGCCATCGACGCCAGCGGCGCGAACAGCAACTGGCATCTGAAGGGCACCTGGGTGGTGCCATAGTCCGGACTTTGCAGCTCCTCGTCCTGCCCTCGCCGGACGGCGCCTTAGTACCTTAGTCCCCGGAGTAGGGCGGCGTAGGGGATGAATCTGCGCGGAACCTCCTAAACACCCTATTCCAACTCCAGTACTAGTACGCCTACTCTGTTGTCCTGAGGAGCCACTGTACGATCACATGCCTTTGCACACCCTGCTGAGAGGAATCGGGTGGTCGTTGCTGTTGGGCGGGAGCCTGTTACACGGTGCGGTCACCGTGACGCTAACCCCCAGCAGCGCGACCCTGCGAGTGGGAAGCCAACAGAAGTTCGATGCCAAAGTGGACGGGGCGACGACGACTTACTCCCTTGTCTGGAGCGTAAACTCGATCGTGGGGGGAAACGCCACGCTGGGAACCATCACCGGCGCGGGGCTATACACTACCCCCGCCGTTCCCAACTCGCCGGACAACAAGGTGACGGTTCGGGTGCAGGTGATGCGCCCGCCGAAACCGCCAGAAACGGCGCCGGTACAAATCGCCGCCAAATCGGTGACGGTCTATTTGCAGAACCCCTTGCCGGTGATCACCACGCTGGCGCCGGCCGTCATCAAGCCCGGACCCTACGTGCTGCGAATTTTGGGTAGCGGGTTTCTGCCGACCACCCGGGTGTACATCAACCAGACGCTGCGCGAATTCTCATTTGTTTCGGGCGGGGAGTTGAGGGTGAGTGGGACCGCCACGGAACAACAGGCTGGCGACGTGCTGGTGGTGAAACTGACCAATCCAAGCCCTGGTTCCGCGAGTTCCGCGCTAGCCGTGGCCGAGATCCGGACTTTTGACCAGATGAAGACCACAGTTTCGGAGGCCCACCGGATGCTGCGCATCGCCAGTTGGGGGCCTTCTCCGGCGTCCATGGACCGCATGATGGCGTTTGGCGTTCCGGCCTGGCTGGATGAGCAATTCGCGCAACCGCCCTCCCAGTTTCCGGACACCCTGTTGTCGAAGCCGCTCGAATACACGCAAGAGTACGCCTACAAACTGGCGCTCGAAGGCCCCGATCAGCTCCGGCAGCGGGTGGCGTTCGCCCTGCACCAGATCTGGGTCGTCTCCGGCGTGGAAGTGGACTGCGCCGAAGCCTATATCCCTTACTACCGGATTCTGCTCAACCGGGCTTTCGGCAATTATTACGACTTGATGAAGGATATGGCGTTGAACGTGGCCATGGGCGAGTACCTCGACATGGTCAACAACGCGAAAGCGGCCAACGGCCGGCTGCCCAACGAGAACTGGGCGCGCGAGTTGATGCAGTTGTTCACCATTGGGCTGGTCAAGTTAAACCTCGACGGGACGCCGGTGACCGATGCGGCGGGAAATCCCGTGCCCACCTATGGTCAGGACGAGGTGATGGCCGTGACCCGGGCGTTCACGGGCTGGACGTATCCAGACAAGCGTGCGGGCAGTCCCACGCGGCTCAATCCGCCCTTCTACGTCGGCCCGATGGAACCGGTGCAGGACCTGCACGACACCGGGGAGAAGATTCTGCTCGACGGATTTCGGCTGCCCGCCGGCCAGAGCGCGGAAAAGGATCTCGAGGATACGCTCCAGCACATTTTCCGGCACCCCAACGTAGGCCCGTTCGTCAGCCGGCAGTTGATCCAGCGGCTCGTCACCAGCAATCCCAGCCCGGCTTATATCGGGCGGGTGGCGGCTGTGTTCAACAACAACGGACAGGGAGTGCGGGGCGATCTGAGGGCGGTGGTGCGGGCGATTCTTACCGACCCGGCGGCTTCCAGCGCCACCATGAACGCGGCGCAGAGGGTGGCCTTCGGCAAGCTGCAAGAACCCGCCCTTTTCGTCGTGTCGATGCTGCGGGCGCTCAAGGCGCGGGTGACCGACCACCCCTTTGTGGCGGACCTTTCTTCGGAGATGGGGCAGCGGGTGTTCTACTCGCCGAGCGTCTTCAATTACTTCTCGCCCAACTACCGGATTCCGGGCACCACGCTGTACGGGCCGGAGTTCCAGATTCTCTCGGCAGCCACCGCCATGAACCGCGCCAACTTCGTGGCGACGCTGGTGACCGGCGGATTCGGCAGCAGTTGCCGGCTCGATCTGGCCAGCCTCCGCGCGCTGGCCGACGAGCCGCCTCTGTTGATCGAGCGGGTGAATCGGGTTCTTTTTGGGGGCAAGATGCCCAAGGCCGTGGCCGACCAGATTCTGCCGGCCGTCCTTACGGCGCCCAGCCGGGATGAGAAGGTGCAAACTGCGCTGTACCTGGCGCTGGCGACCGGGCATTACCAGGTGGACAAGTAGGGAACGAGGAGGACAGCAATCATGCGTACGCGACGCGAATTCTTGAAGAAGTGGTGCACGCTGGGCGCTGCCGGCGCTTCGGTGAACCTGACGCGCCTGGGCCTGATCAGCGCGAACGCGCAGAGCGCCAGCGGCTACCGGGCTTTGGTTTGCGTGTTCTTGTTCGGCGGCAACGACAGCAACAACACGCTGGTTCCCACCGACGCGGCGAATTACCAGGATTACGTGCGCGGGCGGGGGCCTCTGGCCTTGCCGGCCCAGTCGCTGCTGCCGGTCGCCGACCGGGCGGGACAGCGGACTTTCGGGCTGCACCCGCAGTTGACGGGGCTTCACCAGCTTTACGGCGAAGGCCGGGTGGCGGCGGTCCTGAACGTAGGCATGCTGGTGCGGCCGACCACGAAGGAACTCATCCGCGCCCGGCAAGTGCCGCTGCCGCGCAACCTTTACTCTCATTCCGACCAGGTGCTCCAGTGGCAGACCTCGAATCCGCTCGGCGGAGGCACCGGCTGGGGAGGCCGCGCCGCCGACCTGGTCCAGTTTATGAACTCCGCGTACGGATTCCCCACCGGGATTTCGGTGAATGGCAACACCGCGTTCTTGAACGGGAACACCAGCCGCCCGCTCAACGTGAACCCGGGATCCCGGTTTGGCCTGGACGGCTTCGGCGATCCCGAAGCGGCCAAGGCGCGCCAGGCGGCGCTCCAGCAGATCCTGACTTTCGACTCGGGCGCGCAAATGATCGCCGCCGCCAACGGCATCCTGAACCAGGGGGTCGTCAACGCGCAGGCGATTAGCGACGCCATTAATGGCGGCACACCGTTCACCACGGTGTTCCCGAACACCGGCATCGGCAACCAGCTTCGCCAGGTGGCCCGCATCATCGCCGCGCGGAACAACCTCGGCATGAACCGCCAGATCTTCTTCTGCGGCATGGGCGGCTTCGACAACCATAACGACCTGCTGCCGAGCCAGACGAACCTGTTCGGGCAACTGGCGCCGGCGCTCACCGCGTTCTACCGCGCCACCGAAGAGTTGGGCGTGGCCCAGTCCGTAACCACCTTTACGGAGTCCGAATTTAACCGCACGTTCAACAGCAACACCGGCATCGGCTCGGACCATGCCTGGGGCGGCCATCACTTCGTGATTGGCGGCGCGGTCCGCCGGGACATCTACGGCAGGCTGCCCGTGCTGCACCTGCAAGGTCCGGACGACGCGGGCGACCGGGGACTTTGGATTCCGACCATCTCGCTCGACCAGTACGCCGCGACCCTGGCGAAGTGGTTCGGGGTGCAGCCGATGGATCTAAATATCATCTTCCCGAATTTGGCGAATTTCCCCACCGCTGATCTGGGCTTCCTCTCCTGAACGGACCGGCTGACAGCACCAAGCGCGCCGCCGCGGGGCCGGACCTCCTGGCCATCCGCGGCGGCAGTCTCCTTTCCTTTGCACGCCTTGCCCGCGCGGCGCGTCATAGAATGTGAGAAAAGCCATGTCGATTCTCGCCCGATCGCTCCGCCGGCAGCGCGGCTTCTCGCTGATCGAACTGCTTATTGTCATCGCCATTATCCTGATCATCGCGGCCATGGCCTTGCCGCGGCTCAACAAGGCGCGCATGCAGGCCCAGGAAACGGGCGCGATCAAGGCCATCACCACCATCCACACCGCGCAGGCTCAGTACTACTCTCAGTTCGGCCGCTATGCGCAGACGCTTCAGGAATTAGGCCCGCCCGCCAGCGGCAACCCCGGGCCCAACGGCGCCGACCTGATCTCTCAGGATCTCGCCCAGGGCGAAAAGGGCGGCTACAAGTTTCGCCTCCAAGGCGACCCGACCGGTTACACGATCAACGCCGATCCCGTGGCGTTCAACAACACGGGAGGCCGGACGTTCTTTTCCGATCAATCGCTGACCATTCGCCAGAACTTCACCAACGAGCCGGCCACCGCGCAGAGCCCGGAAATCAAGTAGGGACGAGGGTTCCTCCAGGCGCTGGCCTAACTGCGCCAACGTAACTGTGTTACGTTGGCGGGTTATGGCGAAAATCCAGCGGGCCCTCCTGAGCGTCACGGATAAGACCGGCGTGGTTGACCTGGCGCGCGCGCTGGCAGGACATGGCGTGGAACTGATCTCGACCGGAGGCACGGCCAAGGCGCTCCGCGACGCCGGATTGACCGTGCGCGACGTCGCCGAGGTGACCGGTTTCCCGGAAATGCTGGACGGGCGCGTCAAAACGATGCACCCGCGCATCACCGGCGGGATCCTGGCCCGGCGCGATCTGCCTAATCACCTGGCGGCTTTGGCCGCGCACGGCATCCCCGCCATTGACATGGTGGTCGTCAATTTATATCCGTTCGAGGAGGTGGCCGCCCGGCCAGGCGCTACCTTAGCGGAGCTGATCGAGAACATCGACATTGGCGGCCCCACCATGATCCGGTCCGCCGCCAAGAACTTTCAGGATGTCGCGGTGGTGGTGTCGCCTGCCGATTATCCGCCGCTGATCGAGGAGTTGCAGCGGCTGGGCGGCGAGTTGTCTCCGGAGACGCATTGGAAGTTAGCCTGCGCCGCGTTCCAGGCTACGGCGGCTTACGACCGCGCCATAAGCGCCCGGCTGGCCCAGATCGATCATCCCGGGCCCCTGCCTGCGGTGCTCGATGTCCGCGCTCCGATGCTGATGCCGTTGCGTTACGGCGAGAACCCGCACCAGTCCGCCGCGCTATATGGCGCCGCCGGGGAGGGCATCGCGGGCGCGCGCCAACTCCACGGCAAGGAACTTTCCTACAACAACCTGGTGGACCTGGACGCGGCCTGGCAACTGGTCTGCGAATTTGATCGGCCCGCCGCGGCGATCATTAAGCACACCAATCCCTGCGGCTGCGCCGAGCAGTCCACGCTGGCGGAGAGCTACCGGCAGGCGTTCGCGGTGGATCCCGTTTCGGCGTTTGGCGGCGTGCTGGCGTTCAACCGCGCCGTCGACCAGGAAACCGCGCAGGAGATCGCCAAAACCTTTATCGAAGCCATCGCCGCCCCGGACTATTCGGCCGACGCTCTGGCGATTCTCTCCGCCAAGAAAAACCTCCGTTTGATGAAGGTGAACCCCGCGCCGCCCGGACTGGTGGTGAAGAGCATCACGGGCGGCTATCTGGCGCAAACCCCGGACCTGCACCGCCTCGACCGGGCCAAGTGCCAAGTGAAAACGCAGCGGCCGCCGAGCGAGGCCGAGTGGATCGCGCTCGAGTTTGCCTGGAAGGTCTGCAAGCACGTCAAGTCGAATGCGATTGTGTACGCGCGCCCTGGCCAGGTAGTGGGCGTGGGCGCGGGGCAGATGAGCCGGGTGGACTCGGTGAAGATCGGCGCGGCGAAAGCGGTGCTGCCGCTCGGCGGGACCGTGGTCGCCTCCGATGCGTTCTTTCCGTTCCCGGACGGGGTCGAGGAGGCCGCGCGGCACGGTGTCACGGCCGTGATTCAGCCGGGCGGCAGCGTCCGCGACGCGGAAGTGATCGCGGCCGCGGACCGTTTGGGGCTGGCCATGGTGTTCACCGGCGTGCGGCACTTCCGGCACTGATGCGGGCGCGCCGCTTAGCCGGCGGCAGACTTCTTGCCCCACCGCTCCCGCTTGACGATGCCTGTGCCCTCCCGGATGGTGACCAGGTGGTTGGCGGGGACGTTGCGGTACACGCTGGATTCGCCGGTCGGCCAGCGCACGGTCAGATCGGCGGACGCGGCCGCGCCCAGCCCGAAATGCAGCCGCAGATCATTTACCGAATAGAAACTGGCCTGCGACAGCACCGCCTGCGCCTGCCGTTTTCCGCCATAGTCGGCGAACACGGTCGCCCCAATTGCCGTGCGGTTGGACACGGTCCCCAGCAGTTTGACCTTCAACCAGTTTCCCCCGCCACTCAAGTCGTTCCGCAGCAGCGAGGGCGGCTCGTTCATATTCATGATGAGGATATCGAGGTCGCCGTCGTTGTCGAAGTCGCCAAAGGCGCACCCGCGGCTGGAGTGCGCCGCGGCGATGCCGGGTCCGGCCTGCTCGATCAATTCCTCGAACTTGCCGCCGCCCAAATTGCGGAAGATGACTCGCGGCGTCTTGTACGGGTAGGCGGGAACCTTTTTCTCCACCTCGGGGTAGACACTGCCGCTGACGAAAAACAAGTCGGGCAGGCCGTTGTTGTCGAGGTCGTGAATGCCCGCTCCCCAATTGATGAAGCGGGTCTCCACGCCGAGGCCGCTGCGAATGGTAACGTCTTCGAAAATGGCCTTGCCATTGTTGCGGTAGAGCACGTTGGTGTCGTCGGCGAAGTGGGTTTTGAAGATGTCCAGATGCCCGTCCAGGTCATAATCGCCGACGCCGATCCCCATGCCGGCTTGTTCCATGCCATCTTCATTGAGCGCCGCGCCGCTCTCCAGGCCCATCTCGGTGAAGGTGCCGTCGTGGTTGTTGCGGAACAGAAAACTGGGCGTGGAATCGCAGGCCAGGTAGATGTCCGGCCAGCCGTCGCCGTCGAAATCGGCGGCTACGGCGGTCATTCCATAACTGCCGCGGGCCTGGTCGACGCCCGCCTCGCGGCTGACGTCGGTGAAGGTGCCGTCGCCGTTGTTCCGGTAGAGCGAATGCCGCGCCGGCGGCAGGCCGCGCGGCCCGCAGTTCACCGGCACGCCTTTCCAGTTGCAGTTGCCGGTCTCGCCTGGTTTGGGAACCTCGTCCAGACGGAAATCGATGTAATTGGAGACGAACAGATCCAGGTAGCCGTCGCGGTTGTAGTCGAGAAAGGTGCAGCCGGCGCCCCAACGCCGCGGGCCGGTTTCGAGCAGGCCGGCCGTCTTCGTCACATCCGTAAACGTGCCATCGCCGTTGTTGCGATAGAGGACGTTCTGGCCCCAATAGGTGATAAACAGGTCGTCGAACCCGTCGTTGTCAAAATCGCCGATACAGCAGGCCGAGGCCCAGCCGCGGCGGACCAGTCCTGCCTTCTCGGTCACGTCCGTAAACGTGCCGTCGCGGTTGTTCTTGTAGAGGCGGTTGGTGGCTTCGGGCGGATCGCCTTCGAGGCGGGTTCCGCTCAAGATCAGGATGTCGAGCCAGCCGTCGTGATCATAGTCATAGAAGGCGACGCCGCAGCCGATCGCCTCCAGAATGTATGTTTTCCGGTCCACGCCGCCATAGATGACCGGCGCGGTCAGCCCGGCGGCCTTGGCGACATCGGTGAAGCGGGCGTGGAACGGCAGACCGGAAGGCTTGCCTCGCGGTGTTGGCTGGACGCCGCGCGAGGCGACGCCCTGCCCCAGCAGCCGCGCCGCCGGGAACAGACTCAATAGCGCCCGGCGGGAAATCATATCCCCATTATTGCGGACGCCGCGGATCCCGCGAGGTCTAACCTGCCGCCAGACGCACGTACCCGGCGAGCAGTTCCTGGAGCAACGGCGTCTGCGGATACGGGTGCCCCTTGTAGAGGCGGAATCCTTCGGCGTAAGCGACGCCGCAGGCTTCTCCTTGCTTGCGGGTCCAGGCCTCCATCTGGAGCAGATAGTCGTCCATGCCGTGGTGCTTCAGCAGCCAGTCGCGCTGGCTGCGGTGCGCGGCCAGCATCTCGCGCTTGGTCGCAAACGTGTCGGTCACATCGATGCGGAAATCCGGCGGGATCGGCCGGTCGTCGCGATCCACGCCCCCGATCGGGTCCATGAAATAGAGGTGCGGGATCTTTGGCAACGGCGGCGCCGGGTTGGCGGCCAACGTCCGGTAATTCCGGGCGGGCGCGCCGAAAGCGGCGTCGCGCACCAGTTGGCTGGTGGCCTCGTGATCGTGCATGTAGTCGACCGGCGAGGCGGTCAGGATCAGGTCCGGACAGACCTGCCGCAGCAACTCGGCGATCCGCCGCCGCGAAGCGTCCTCGCTGAAAATCGCCAAGTCCCGGAACTCGGCGCAGCGGTATTCGGCCCCAATCAGGCGGGCGGCCGCGGCGGCTTCCTCCCGGCGGATGGCGGCGATTTCGTCCGGCTCCAGTTCGGCCGAACCGCAGTCGCCGGGGGTCATGGTGATGATCGTGATGCGGTGTCCGCGTTGAGCGAGCAGGGCCAGTGTGCCCCCCGCCAGAATCTCCACGTCGTCCGGATGCGCGTGGATCGCCAGGATGTGTTGCGTCATGCCGTGTGGTTTCCGTTCGCCGGGCGCCGCCGCGTGTTATGGCTCGGCGTCCATTTCGACGATGGCCTCCATGAGTTCGCCTTCCACGGTATCATCCAACGGCTCTACCGGTTCAACGGCCTCGGTGAGATCCGCCAGATCGTCCCAGCGAAGCAGTTGGTCTCCGGCGCGCAACCCGTCCGGGCCGACGCCGTTCAATTTCTGCACCGGCAGGGTTTCGCCCTCGGCCAGCAGGATCTCCACCGTATGTCCGACCAGTGGAAGGGCTTTGTCGTTCAGAGTCATCGTAGCAGTCCTCGGCGTTGGAAATTCGTCATGGCAAATCAGGTGCAAGACAAATGCCAAAGAGCTAGCTCTGCGAAGGAGGTAAACGAGTGAAGAGCACGATGCTGGTGCTGTTACTGAGTGTGCTGCTGGCGGCTTGTTCCACCGGACCCGCGCCTCCGGCCAAGGGCACCCCCGCGTTCGGGTGGCTGGCGGCCCAGGACAACATGAAGACCGGCGACTACGTGAAGACGCTGGACCACCTGGAGTTAGTCGCCAAGACGGACAACGAGTATTCCGCAAAGGCCAGACCCTGGCAGTTGGTTCTGCTCGCGGGTACGGCCGAAGGATATAT
>Ga0308414_1001829_pt1 | contig 13839 bp, 10 predicted proteins | sample HotsprSampleOS50_FD_205667 | JGI IMG/M metagenome (GOLD analysis project Ga0308414, IMG submission 205667) | Hot spring phototrophic mat microbial communities from Octopus Spring, Yellowstone National Park, Wyoming, United States - 20090730_OS50 ... | reverse complement strand
GTGGAAAACATTTAGAAGTTTGGTACAATAACGCCCCTGCTCCTTTTGGTAGTTTGAAAGCTTTTGAGATAGACTTTAAAGATGGAGGAGATTCTGGTGAGATAGAAGGACAATTGTGGAGTCAAAGTAACAATAGTAATAACACTTTACACAGAGTTTATGTAGAGTTTTCTTACAATGCTACTACTAAAACTCGTAAATCTGCTGTAGTAATCAATAATTTTCTCTCAGACAACAATCAACTAGAGAATACTCATTTTTATGTAGTAGAAGAAAATGGGGTAGCTAAAATTGACGGTGGAATTACAGTTTCTAACATTACCCCAGGAACAATAGGAAATACAAATATCCCAGCATCGGACAGAGTATACTTATATTCTGCAATAGGTACAAACGACAAAGCAATTGTATCCATTGCTTTACCTTTAGCTACGAATTCTTCTACTTCAGCTTTTCAAAATGGGGATGTAGCAAATATTTCTGAGATTTGGACAGATTGGTTACTATATGGAATTAGTTCTATCTTAAGTAATATCAATTTAGTTTGTACAGGAAGTACGAGTCTAACAGCTCCTAGTTCTCCAAATCCTAGTAGTCCTGAAGGTTCAAGTGCAGATAATTTAAAAGCTTGTTTTGATAAAATTTTGCAATTAGATCCCAATAATAATGTCAAAAATTTTTACTACATAGCTGCAATAAGAAATCCTGCTTTCTATAGTTTTAATGGAAAAGAGGCAATATTAGAATCTATAGAAAAAGAACCGGATCCCAGTTACAATTTACTAAAAAATATGCTAAAAAATAGTGTCAGAAATGGGGACCCAGGGGATGGATACAATGCAAACTTTACTGCCTCTGCAATTAAGTCTATTGACTTACTTACTGGAGCGGGACTTTCTAGTCGCCAGCAGTGGGGAGATGGTAGTTCGGGTATAAATTCTAATAATGGATCTTCTTACAATACTGCAAACTTTTAATTGTTTCTAGGCTAAAACTGTCCCATTTTCTACAAAAAAATAATTTTTCTCATTGAAAAAATGGATAGACTTAGAAAGATTTTTTTCAAAGTCTATCCCTAGGCTTTAAGATGTTAAAATTTCCTTCCAAAAATATTTTTCATTTTTTTGAAGATATATTTAAAGAAATCAATCCTTTTCAAGTTCTCTTAGATGCTGTAGAAGAAACTAAAGATAACTATCGCTTAGAAATTGATATGCGTTATATCAATGAACTCATGCATATTGAAGTTTTAGAGGAAGCTGAAAGTTTATTAGAATTAGATATGTTTGCAAGAGAAGGAAAACTCATTGTTAGGGGTGAGTATTATGTAGGGGACTACTTATTAGCTGGAATTTTAAAAGTGAGAGAGATTGGTTTTCATGCAGAATTTGTCCCAATATGGGTAAAAGCAAATCAAGTACGATTTCGTATTGATAATTTTCGAGTTTGGAACAAAGCTAAAAGAAAAATTGATCTAGTAAAGTGGATAGCAAAACTTTTTCCTTATAATCAAACACTTATCCTAAGAGAGTTAGTAAGTCTTTATCCTCATATTTTAAGTTTAACTCGATTTCAAAATGAAGTCAGACTAAACTTAAATTATTTTTTACAAAAAGCAAGTTTAAGTTCAGATGTAGTGAAAGTACATAAAGTTTTATTAGAAACTAATCGCCTTATTTTCTTTGTTCGTTCTACTGTAGTTCTTAAACCTTTAGCAGATTTTTTTGGATCTGAGGTTGTAAAGGTTTATAGTTTACCTGCAAGTAATTCTGGTTCTAGATAGTAAAAAGTATGAAAATAATTTTTCTTACTGATATTCACGATGGACTTAGGAATATGAAAGAAGTCTTTATACAAACTCAAGCAGATTTATATATACTGTCGGGGGACATTATATATAAAGCTTTCTTTAGTTTCGAACGTATTATTGATTTTTGTTCTTTGCAAGAAGAATTAAATGTTTTAGCTAAACAAGATACTTATGATATAACTCCTTATGATTTTGCTACAAAAGTCATTCGTTTTCCAACAAAGTATTCAGAAGAAATTCAAGCAAAATCAAGTCTCTATCGTTCTCTTTTTAATAAAGCTGCTAAGACAATGAAAGAAAAGTATAAATTAATTGACGACTTAGTAAAAAAATATGCCAATGCTCCTTGTATATTTTTACCTGGAAATTACGACATAGATTTACAGTATACTGAACTTGTAGACATGGACATTCATAGAAAAAGTAAAGAATTTTTTGGCTGGAAATTTGCAGGATATGGAGGAGCTCCCATTGTTACTTCTGGGATTCCAGAAAAGCTAGCAGTAAAATTTCACGAATACATAAAAAATGGAATACAATATAGTGAGCCAGAAGAGTTTTTTAAAGAAGAGCAACCCGATATTGCTTTAATCCATAACCCTGCTTATGGTTACTTAGATAGAATTCCCGGCTATGGAAATATAGGCTCACATGGAATACGTAGATACATAGATGAGTGCCCTCCCTTTTTAGTGCTTTCTGGACATGTACATGAAGACCAAGGACTCATTCAAAAAGGCAAAACAATTTTTTTAAATCCATCAAACTTCGGCCCTGTGGATTCTGTACATGGATTTCAATATGGTGGATTTTTTGCAAGGATTGAACTTCAAACTCATCCTAAGTCTGTAGAAAAAATTGAACTCTGGAGAATTGAAGATCATAAAATAAAAAAATTAATTGTAGTCAGTTTTTTTAATTTTAAAGCAAATTTAGAATATGTAGCTGAGGACTCTCCTGTGCAGCCTGAAAGTTTTTTGAGGTGTTAAGGATGTCAATTTTACGTTTTAAAGATCATCCCATTATTAAAGAATTTAATGGACTAAAAAAATTTTTTCGTTCTCAAGAAACAGAAATTTCCCGTAAAAGAGTCCAAGACTTTAAACGTTTTGTAGAAATAGTAAAAAATTCAGGTGAAGATTTAGCTTTTGATATCTTAGGCTCTGTCAACTTTGGTCAAGCTTTAGAAAATTCAGATATAGACTTAGTTATTTATTTAAACTGTGATCAAGGTAAAATCGGCAGTTGTGATCATGAAAATTGCTCGAAATTGGAGTTATATAAAGAACTTTTTATGACTTCTGTGGTATATTCTAATTCTTCTCAATCTTATCCTATTCAAGTAGTAGATTGTATTAATCTCAATCAGTTAGACTATGATTTACGAATTAGAAATTTTGATTCTTTGGCTTTAATTAAATTTGGATTTTATCGTTCTGTTTGTAGAGGAGTAAACCGAAAACTTTTACATCGGTATGAAATTAGACTTCAAAAAGATGAAGAACTTTGTAAAGTAATTGAAAAATATATTTCTGATTTTTTCTTAGGGCTTATTCATTCTAATTCCCACTCTTACTCTTTTCATAAGTATCTAGATAGACTCAAAGCAAATGGATTTCAAATTCCTAGTAGTGTTCTTGAAAAAATCAATAAATATTTGAATCAATAATGGTAATTTTACTCTCAATTTTATTTACTGGAATTATGATATATTTAATTCTTTCTTGGGTGTTGGCAAGTAGTGAAAAAGAAATTGAATTACAAAAACAACAAAGAGAAAAAAAAGAAGAAGACTTCAAGGGAGCAGATCCAAGAAAAGTTTATTCAAAAAAATGGGATCCCAAAGTTCCTCGTCCTCGAATTTGTCCTCTGTGTGGGACAGCTTTAAAAAAACATGAATATTTATATGCTTCTATGGATGAAAATGTCTTACCAGGTGAAAAAAGACCTGTACATATTTATGGGTGTAGATATTGTTACTTAGGGCAGACTGAAAGTTCAGAAACCATAAAAGAAAATTTAGATATATGAAAAAAATTAATTTACGCTCTCCTGTCAAGCTACTAAAGGGAGTAGGGGAAAAAAAATTTTCTGCTTTAGAAAGTCTAGGAATTACAACGTTAGGCGAATTACTATATTATTTTCCAAGAAAATATTTAGATAGAAATTTTACAAAAGATGTATTTTTAAAAACTGGAGAAGTAGTAACTGTTCTAGCTCAAGTTGTAGACTCCTATTTAGCACATGGTAAAAAATCTAGGCTAGTTGTAAATGTAAAAACTCCAAAAGGTGAAAAGATTTCACTTATCTTTTTTAAAGGATTAGATTATTTTCGTAAAATTTTTTATTCTGGTGCAGAAATTGTTCTTACAGGAAAATTAGAATACTTTAAAGGTTTTCAAGTTATTCATCCTCAAGTAGAAGTTTTAAGTGAAAAAGGAGAAGAAAATTTACTTCATGCAGGTAGAATTATCCCTTTGTATTCAAGTAGTGAAGCTTTAGCAAAAGTTGGCTTAGATTCAAGAGGATTTCGTAGACTTATAGGAGGAGTTTTAGATCTAATTCGGGATGGAAGTTTAGAAATTCCCGAAGTTCTTCCACATGACATCATACAAAAAAGAAATCTCGTAGAGCGAAAAACTGCTTTGCGTGAAATTCATTTTCCAGACTCCCAGCAAAGTTTAGAAGATGCTAAAAAAAGACTAATTTACGAAGAGTTATACTTTTTTTCTCTTTTACTTGAATATAAAAAACTTAAGCGAGAAAAATTTAAAAGAATTTTATGGCCATTAGCTGAGTCTGCTTCTGCTCAAAAAGTTATTGAATCTTTACCTTTTAGTCTTACAGAGGCTCAAATTAAAGCTCTAGAAACTTTAAAAGAACTTTCTAAAACTGAGTCTCCTATGGCTGTTTTACTACAAGGAGATGTAGGCTCTGGAAAAACTATTACAGCTCTATTAAACGCACTACGTTACATTGATAATCAAATTCAAGTTTGTCTTTTAGCTCCTACAGAAATTTTAGCTAAACAACACTATACTACAATTTATAATTTTTTAGGTAACCAACCTTTTTTAGGTTTAGATTTACTGGTTGGAAAAGAAAAAGAAAGACTTAAAAGAGAAAAACTAGATCGCCTTAAGAGAGGGGATACTATGTTTGTCGTTGGCACTCATAGTCTTCTTCAAGAAGAAGTTGTATTTTCTGATTTAGGTTTAGTAATTATAGATGAGCAACATAAATTTGGAGTAGAGCAAAGAGAAGCTATTCGTGCTAAAGGTAAAAATCCTGATATTTTAGCTATGACTGCTACTCCTATTCCTAGAACTCTTTGTTTGACGTTATACGGTGATTTAAACTTAATAACTATTCCAACAAAGCCAGCTAATAGAAAACCTATAAAAACCATGTGGCTTACAGAAGAAAAACGTTCTGCTATGTATCACTCTATGAAAAAATATATTTCCCAAGGTAGACAAGCCTATGTGATTTATCCACTCATTGAAGAATCAGAAAAATTAGACATACAATCTTGTATAGAAGGATATGAAAACTTAAAACAAGTATTTAAAGAGTTTGAAGTAGGGCTTTTACATGGAAAGATGAAGCCAGAAGAAAAAGATTATATAATGAATGGATTTAAAAAAAATCAAATTCAAATTTTAGTAACTACTACAGTTGTAGAGGTAGGTGTGGATGTGCCTAATGCTACTATCTTAGTTGTAGAAAGTGCAGATCGGTTTGGACTATCGCAATTGCATCAGCTACGAGGTAGGGTAGGAAGAGGAGATTTAGAAAGTCACTGTATTTTGATGACGAAAGGAATAGTCTCAGAGGAGGCTGAAGTACGTCTGAAAGCTATGGTCGAATATAATGATGGATTTAAACTTTCAGAAATAGACTTACAACTTCGAGGACCAGGGGAGCTTTTAGGAGTTAGACAAAGTGGACTACCAGATTTTAAAATAGCTGACTTAAGGACAGATCAAAGTTTAATTGAACTAGCTAGAGAAGATGCTAAAGGTAGAAATTTAGGAGAACTAGAACAAACAGAAATTAGGGAGAGATTTGAGGAAGGAAAAATTTTATTTCCAAATTAATTTAACTTCCATTTAAAACATATAGGGCTAATTTTGCAAAAAAATTAGGCCTAAAGTAAACTTTTTTTTGACCAGTAAAGAAAACTTTTTCTTCAATAGAAATTTTTTGAGTTTTACAAAATTCCTCAAAATCTAAAGTAGATAAAAAATGCAAATTAGGAGTATTATACCAACGATAAGGTAAAATATCTGTAATAGGTGTGGCACCCAAAAATAAAATTTTAAATCGAACTACCCAGTAACCAAAATTAGGAAATCCTACTATAATTTTTCTTCCAATTCTCAGTGCTTCTAAGATAACTTTACCAGGATTTCTTGTTTCTTGGATAGTTTGATTTAAAATAACATAGTCAAAGCTCTTATCTAAATGGTGTCCTAAGCCTTCATCTAAATCTCCATGATGAACTACTAGACCTTTGGCTATACATTTGTAGATACTGTCTTCATCTTTTTCAATTCCTTGTCCCTTGATTTTTTTTTGTTTAAGTAAATACAGTAAGTCCCCGTCTCCACAACCTAAGTCTAATACTCTAGAACCAGATGGAATTAAATTATAGATAAAATTAAAGTCGGGTCTTTTAATTTGAATTTCAATAAGTTTTTGAGTAATATTATCGTTCATTTGGTAAATCATTTCTTTCTTCATTTACTTGAAGTAAACTAACAAAATCTAACTCACCTAAACCTTTAGACATTCCTGAATCAAAAATAGATTTTAAAACACCACTTAACGGCAAAGAAGCATGTAATTCCATAGCAAGTCTTAAAGCATGATTTAAATCTTTGTTCATGTTTTTAAGGGAAAAATGTGTAGAAAAATCTCTTTCTTGAATACATTTTCCTTTAAAATCAGAAATTCCAGATTTTGCTGCAGAATTAGAAATTACTTCCCAGTAAATTTCTGAATCAATCCCCGATTTTCTAGCTAGCATCAAACCTTCCATGTACATTTGTAAAATTCCAGCTTGAACTAAATTTAAGGCAAGTTTTGTAAGTTGTCCATTTCCTACTTTTCCACAGTGTATAATTTTTCTTCCTACTTTTTCCCAAATAAACCTACAAGCCTCTATATCTTCTTGTGAATTAGCTCCAATCATAAATAAAATTTGACCATCTCTTGCAGCAAGTTTACTTCCAGTCATTGGGGAGTCTAAAAAGTGGATTTCTCTTTGTTTAGATTTTTCAAAAATTTCTTGAGTAAGTTGATAAGATGTTGTCCCAAAATCTAAAAGATAACCTTTTCCTAACTCAAAAAATCTTGACTCATTTAAAAAGTTTTTTACTACTTTGTCTTCTGTTAAACACAAAATAGTAAACTTAGCATCTTGGATAGCCTCTTCGGGACTATTGGCGATTGTAGTAAGCTCATCTTTTAGATCTTTGATTTTTTCTTTATTTCGAGTATATAAGGAAATGGGATAAGTTAATTTTTTTAAGTTATTTACTATACCTCGTCCCATAATTCCTACTCCAATGAAGGCAATTTTTTCTTTCATTTTTTCTTTTCCTTTTTAACTGTAGTTTGAGAAGTTTGATTTTGGGATTTATTGGTATCTTTAGTTTGTTGTGACTCGGTTTCTAGTTTTTTAGTATCTTCAGAACTTGGATATTTTGGTCTTTGATGTAAGCTTGAAAGTAAAATTTCTTTAAAAGATTGTTTAATTATATTTAAATCACCTAACGTTAAACCTGACTCATCTAATTGATTTTCTGCTAACTTAATGTTTATAATTTTTTGAATAAGCTCATCTAAACTTTCAGGAGAAACTACATCTAAAGAACGACTAGCTGCTTCTACTGAATCAGCTATCATAACAATAGCAGTTTCTTTTCTTTGAGGTTTTGGACCTGGATATTGAAAATCTTTTTTGTTAATTTTTCTCCGTTGATTAGGGGATAATTCAGCTAAAGCCTTATGATAAAAAAAAGCCATAGTACTAGTTCCGTGATGTTCGGGTATAAAACTAATTACTTCTCTAGGTAGCCTTGCTTTTTTTGCCATTACAATTCCATCTAAAACATGATCTATAATAATTTTAGCTGCTAGTCCTGGATTATTTTTGTCAATATTTTCTTTCTTTGGGATGAGGTGTTGATTTTCTACAAAAAAACTTGCATTGGGAATTTTACCTATATCATGAAAGTAAACTCCTGCACGAACTAAATGTCTATCTAAACCTAAGTTTTGTGCCGCTCTCTCTGACATAGCTGCAACCATAAAAGTATGAGTATAGGTAGAGGGAGCTTTTGTAAGTAAGGCTTGTAAAAGAGGATGGCTTGTATCAGCTAGTTCTTGGAGTTTAAATCGGGTAGGTATATTAAATAAATATTCATAGATAGGTAAGAGAATTTGAGCTACTGTGGCACATATAAATCCATTGATAATACATAATAAATATAGCTTAAATATATTTGAATTCAATAAATTTTTTAAGAAAGAACTTGTAGGTTGCAAAACCCAATATTCTCTTGCATCTAGAAGGTAACCAGTAGTTGCTACAATTATTTGTATAATTGAAATTAAAATTCCTGACTTTAAAAAATCTAATCTTTTACGAATCTTATGACCATATACAGAAGCTAATACAGCTGTAGCTAAACTAATCACAAAAGATATAAGATTATTAAAACTAAGTAAGAAAACAAAAAAAGAAAGATAAAGACCTATTATAATTCCAAGTTCTTCATCAAAGATAAATCCAATCAGTAGACATATCATACCAATGGGAGTAAACAAAGCAAAGTAATAAATTTGATCTAAGTTGTTGTCGGGATGATAATAAATCTTGTATAATAAAAAACAATATATAATAAAAACCCATATTAAAGAAAAAATAATTAAATTACTAGCAATATCTGCTAACTTTTTAGAATCGTAATTTCTCAAGAATATAGAGATAATTCCTATAAAAATAATTTGTAGAATTAAAATAGAAAGAATAGACCATATATTAGTTCGAGAAGCATGTTGATTTACTTGTTCTAGTTTGTAGCGGATTTCAGGTGTAATGAGCTCCCCTTTCCTAACTATAATTTCATTTTTCTCAATCTTACTATTTATAGGTTTGACTTTTTCTTGTTCTCTAAGTTTTTCTTGTTCGGTTTCATCAGCGTTATATACACATGCTGGAATAGAATATACATAAGATAAACTCAATCGCTTTACAACTGGAATTAAATTAGGATCTGTTTTTGGAAATTTTTCTTCAATAAGACGTGTAATCATATCCATAGTGGATTTATTTTTGTAAATATATTCCCTAGGAAATATATGCCTACCATCTAATATAGAGTGCTTTTCTTTAGAACCTTTATTGTAGATTTTCCCTCCATAAGCTTGAATTCCTGCAAAGTTAGAAGGAGTTTCTTTTAGTATACAGTTAGATGAAAAAATCAAGCTTGTACACTGCATAATCATTTCTTTTAACTTGTCTTTGTTAGGATAAGTAATTAAGTATTCTAAATCTTCTTTAGAACGATTTTTCCAACGTGTATTTTTTAAGAGTAAATTAGCAAAGGTCCTTTGAGTAGGCTCATTTCCAACACTTTTTAAGTTTTCCATTTCCTCTTGTATATAATTATAAATAGTAGAGGTCAATATATTATAATCTCTATCAAAAACAAAAGCACCTGAATTATATGCTTTAGCTTTTTCAATTTGTGTTTTTTTTTCGTCGGGATAAATAATTTCCCTAGTAGAAATAATTGTCTCAGGAGAGGCAGAGCCAATTGCATAAGGACCATCTGGACTGACATCAATTTTTTCTTGACCTATATATGGATAAGATAAGAAGTAAGTGACAAGTGTAAGTGTCAAAAATACTAATATGAGTTGTAGTTTACGAATAAAAGAAGTCGGGCGTAAATTTGTTAAAACTTCAGTTAGAAAAGCCATTTGCTCTTCTAAAAAATTTCCTATTTTTTTGGTCATTTTAAAGTCCTTCTAACTTTTCTACAATGAGTTCAATTAAAGGATGCCTTGTAATGTCTTCTTTGTATAACTCTACAATCCCTATTTGAGGTGTATTAGCTAGAGCCTTATAAACTTTTTCAAAACCCGATTTTCCAACAGGAAGATCAATTTGTGTAACGTCTCCCGAGACAGCCATTTTAGAATTTTTTCCAAGCCTTGTTAAAAACATTTTTAGTTGAGAAAGAGTACAATTTTGAGCTTCATCTAAAATAATAAAAGCATTGTTTAAAGTCCGTCCACGCATATAAGCAATAGGAGCTATTTCAATTTTTCCTGTAGAAAGAAAAAGTTGAACTCTTTCAAAACCTAAGCATTCATTTAAAGCATCGTAAATAGGTCTTAAGAAAGGGTCTACTTTTTGTACAAGATCCCCAGGTAAAAAACCTAAAGACTCACCTGCTTCTACAGCAGGTCTAGTTAAAATGAGCTTTTCTACCTCTCCATTTTGAAGCATTCTACAAGCTGTAGCAATAGAAAGAAAAGTTTTTCCTGTCCCAGCAGGTCCTACTGCTATACTAATTAAATTGTTCATAAGACTGTAAACAAATTTTTCTTGATTAGCAGTTTTGGGATATATGGGTTTTCCTTTAAAATTCGTTAAAATTTTTTCAGAAGGATTCCAAGGCTCTGTATCCTTAGAACGTACTAAATAATTTATATCAAACCTATCAAAGTGTTCTCTGTCAGGTCTTGTTAAAAAATTATCCTCAAGTTTTTTAAAAAATTGAATAGCGTAAACAACACTTTCATCTAACCCATTTAAAATGAAAGCATTTCCACGTGGAATGATTTCTACATTTAAAAATCTTTCAAGTTCTTTTAGTCCTGAATCATTTACTCCACAGACCCTTCTGTAGAGATCTTCATTTGTAAAAATGTATCTTTCTTGAGTTCTAATTTTTTGTTCTTTTTTAGCCATTAGAGTTTTACCGTGCGAATTTGTAGTTCTTCTAATTGACTTGGCTCTACTGGTGTAGGGCATTCACTCATAAGACACTGTCCTTTTTGTGTTTTTGGAAAAGCAATTACATCTCTAATAGATTTACTTTGAGTAAGTAGCATAAGAATTCGATCTATACCTAAAGCAATTCCTCCATGAGGAGGGGCACCATATTCTAAAGCTTCTAACAAGAAGCCAAATTTTTTATAAGCTTCTTGTTTTTCTATCCCTAATAATTCAAAAATTTTTTCTTGAATTTTAGGATTGTAGATACGTATACTTCCACCTCCAATTTCATTTCCATTTAGAACTAAATCGTAAGCCTTAGATTTTAAATTTACAGCTTTTTGACGAATTTCTTCTATAGAATTAGTTTGAAACATTTCTAAATCTGTTGGAGAAGTAAAAGGATGGTGCATCGGACTGAGATTTTTAGTTGTAGGATCTACTTCAAACATAGGAAAATCTACAATCCAAGAAATATGATAGAGATTTGGATTTGGTGGACAAAACCTTTGAGCTAGTTTGAGTCTCAAAGCTCCTAAGCTTGGATTTACAATTTCTGGACTATCTGCACCAAAAAAAATCATATCTCCTTCTTTAGAACTTACACGGTTAGAAATTTTTTCTAGTTCTTCTTTTGTAAATCGTTTTGTAATAGTAGATTCTAGCCCATTGGTTCCATGTTTCATATAAGCTAAACCTTTGGAGCGAAAATCTTTTTGTAGCCATGAAGTTAAGTCTTCAATTTCTTTTCGAGAGAGAACTCCCCCTCCTGGAATACAAATAGCTTTGACCACCCCTCCAGCCTGAAGAGCAGAAGTAAAAACTTGAAATTCACAGTTCTGAACTATATCTGAAATGTCATATAATTTCATTTCAAATCGTAAGTCGGGCTTATCTGAACCATAAGACTCCATAGCTTCTTTGTAACTCATACGTGGAAAAGGTGTAGGAACTTCTATTCCAAAAGTTTCCTTAAAAGTATAACTAACAAGCCCTTCTATTTCTTGTAAAATTTCTTGCTCATCTACAAAGGAAAACTCCATATCTAGTTGAGTAAACTCTGGCTGGCGATCAGCACGTAAGTCTTCGTCACGAAAACATTTGACAATTTGAAAATAACGTTCCATCCCTCCAATCATGAGAATTTGCTTAAATATCTGAGGAGATTGAGGTAAGGCATAAAAGCTACCTGGATTAAGTCGAGAAGGAACTAAAAAGTCTCTGGCACCTTCAGGGGTAGATTTATTTAATATAGGAGTTTCCACTTCTAAAAACCGCCTCTCATGTAAATATTTACGGATAGAAAAAAGGAATTGATGTCTTTTCTCTAAACGAGAGCGTAGTTCTTCTTTTCTCATTTCTAGATAACGGTACTTGAGGCGAATTTCTTCCCCCGATTCATCAAATTCATCTAGCTGAAAGGGTGGAGTTTTAGAAAAGTTTAAAATTTGAAGTTTTGTGATGACAACTTCTATTTTACCTAGGGGTAGTTTGGGATTTATGGATTCAATGGCTCGATTTTGTAAAATTCCTTCTACAGCCAAGACATATTCAGATCGAACTTGCTCTGCTATAGAAAAATCTTCTCCTATAACTTCTCTTCTAGCTACAACTTGAATAACCCCAGTGCGATCTCGTAAATCAATAAAAATAACTCCTCCTTGATCGCGAAACCGAAATGCCCAGCCACACAAAAAAACCTTAGTTCCAGAAGTTTTTTGAAGTAAATCATTTGCAAAAGAACGATTTTTATAGTTTTCTTTTAACCAACTGTCCAATCTAAAAATCCTATTTTTTATAGTTTTTGAGGATAAATTTTTATCCTCTTCAAATCTTTTGTTATGGTAGAATAAAGCAAGATAAATATTTTTAATTTCTCTTGACTTTTTTATAAAAACTAAAAAAAAGAATCATTACTTGAAAAAAGAATTATTAGCCGATAATAGCAACCGATGAGTCCTTCTCCTTCAGATGTAGAATTAAAGTATTCTTTCTTAAAAGTAAGAAAAGAAAAGGAAGCTATACTTTTAGGTATCAATCCTACAAACAAACATCAACATGAATTATTAAAAATCATACGTAGTTTAAACACTATTCAAAATGCTGGAAAGGGCATGTTGTTTACTCTAAAAAATGCTTATTTGGAGCAACTACAAATTGATATGAAATCAGCTATTACCAATCTAAATCAACTGGTTGGAAATATGCTCATTGTACAAGTTCCGGTTTTAGAATATGATACCTTTAATAAGACGTTAAACACAGTAAATTATTTTTTAACTCATCCTTCTGAAGACAAAACCTATACCATATACAACATTTTTGATGAATTAGTTGCTTATTCCTTTCATGCAGTTAAGTCTTGGTACGAACATTCAGAACCTTTAAGTAGAGATGCATTTTATAAAGAGTTAAGCTGGCAATTTACTGCGAAGCCAAACGAAGAGTATAAGGGTGAGACAAGGCTTTTTACTCCTTTAAAGAAACTATACGAATATCAAAATGGGATTTCTGTTCCACCTGAGATGTTAGATTTTATTGCTAAAGAAATTTCTAACCGTATTTTTGAAACTAATATTGGTTTAGAAATTCAAGGACATGGGATTTTTTTACTTAAGCCAGGTGAAATCATAGGTATCTTTGAAACTGCAGAAGAGTTTTTAGACAAAAAAATTCTTCCACCTATGATAGAGGATGTAAACTACAAATTTAGGATAGAGCCTTATTTATTTGAAAAGAAGACTTATTATTCTATAGAAAAGTTTCCCCGTAAAGTCGCTAAGTATACTGTAGATATAGCTCGAGAAGTAAAAGCTATTTTAAGTCAGTCAGCTCAAAATCCAAATAATTTTCCCGGCTCACTTTGTTTAGAAGTAATTTTAAAATTAGAAACCTTAGTAGAAGAAAAGTATGCGGGGAAATGGAGAGAAGAGTGTGATAGAGTTAAAAGAGATTTTAAAAAATCTATTACTACCCCTACAAATAAATGGCAGAATTTAATTGAATTTAT
>Ga0308414_1001828_pt1 | contig 13839 bp, 11 predicted proteins | sample HotsprSampleOS50_FD_205667 | JGI IMG/M metagenome (GOLD analysis project Ga0308414, IMG submission 205667) | Hot spring phototrophic mat microbial communities from Octopus Spring, Yellowstone National Park, Wyoming, United States - 20090730_OS50 ... | reverse complement strand
TGGCATCGGAACGAATACCGCCGGAACCGTTGCCAGTCGCCTTGAGGGATTCCCCGACGGTCCGGTTTCTTGGTCTGCCAGCGCCCCTCCCGTTGACTTTGCCAAAATCATCGGGGTTTTATGCACTCCTATTCTCCGGCTCCGTGCTGAAGCCTTTACCCCGGACAGCTTCAGGCGCGAGCCGCCTGTCCGGGAACGGACTCGGTAAAGGCTTGTTCCACAAGGAGTTCCAATTCACTGCCAATTTACTGCCAATTTACTGCCAATCCACTGCCAATCCACTTAGCCCTCGGCGAGGAACAGCACGGTGCCGCGGCCTTTTCCCGTTTGACGGATCAAACCGAGTCCTCGGAGACGCTGAAGATCACTTTTGAGTTCGTTTACGTCGAGTTGCAAAGCCTGTTGAATCTTCTTCCGCCCAATCCCTGGCCGTTCTGAGAGCAACTGCAGAATCTTCCGCTGGCGCTCTGTCAAATCCTGCCTGACTTGCTGCGGCGGGATGTAGCGACTGGGTCGAAAGCGCACAAGCACCAGGTCAGGGCCTTCCTCAATTTCGGGACGCGGGAGGCCGGCTTGCTGTGTCAGTTCCGCCATCTTCAGCGTGCCCCGGCCCCACGATTCGATAATGCCGCGGCGGTGGAACACCCGCGCGATCAGCGGGTTCCACGGCCGCGATTCGTGAGGCTGAAATAACTGCTCCGGCGTCAAGCCAAAGTGCAGGTTGCCAGTGGAGGTGATCTCCAAACGATCCTGATAGATGGCCAGGCTCACCGACCCGCCGCCGCTGCTGTAGTCGCGGTGACACAGGGCGTTGGCCAACGCCTCCCGCAGGGCGACCGGCGGATACAGCGGGTCGTCAATGCGCTCGAACAGCCCCGGCACGATCCGACCCGCGATCGGCAGGTTCTCCCGCAGAAAGCGTTCCGCTTTCTGCAGCAACTCGAAGGCGTGCCCGTGGAACTGGCGATTGTCCAGAAATTCGCCCTTATCGATCCCCTTGAACTTCGCCACCCGCAGCAGACATTGGGGAAACTCCGCCTCAATCCGCGGCTGCTGGCCAAACAAGACCACCGCCGCCCGCAACAGGACACCATCCCGTGACAGCCCTAAACCGCGCAGCAACTCCAGCGGGTCGCGCGTGCCGGGTTCCTCCAGCCGGCCCCGGCGGATGGCTTCATCAATGGTGCGGGTGAGTTCGGTTCGGTCGAGATCGGCGACCGTCCACCTGTCTGCGGGTTCGGTCTCCCAGCGGCGCTCGCCGTGGAAGCGCTCGATCAAAATCCGGTTGTACTCGTCCCGGCTCATTCTGGGGCTGGTGTTACCGACCCGCTTGTACGCCTGTCCCTTGTAGCTGTACGGCCGGTTCGGGCCCGTCGAGACTTCAACAACGATGACTTGCCAGCCCGGCTTCACGTCCACGCGGTCGATCTGAGGGAAAACCGTCGGCTCGATCTGCTGGATTTCCTGGGCCAGTTCCTCAATGGTGCGATCTGAAACCGGCTGGCCGACAATCTGCCCCAAGGGATCGACGCCGAACAGCACGCGCCCGCCGCGCTGGTTGAGCATGGCGCAAAGGTCGTGCATCGCCTCCGAACGCTGGCCGGTGGTCTTCTTGAACTCCAGCGTTTCCGATTCGCCGGCCGCGACGAGTTGTTGCAGTTGTTCGAGCGTCATCACATCGCCCTCCCGACGATCCGCTCGGCGTCCGGCACCCGCAACTCGCCGGAGATCAGCTTCGGCAACAGTGCAGACCGCAACGCGGCGAGGATGCGGGATTCCAAGATGCTCTCTTGAAGTCGGCCGATCATCGGCTTGAACCGGTCAGTGAACGTCCCGGCCACTTCGGGTAATCCACAGTGGGTTCGAGTCCCTCTTGGGAGGCTACCGGCTGGTATCAGCCCACCCTGGATTCAATCCGCCGGGCTGGATGGAGAAGCAAAAAACGCCGCCAGATGCCGCTTCAGCTCCAGTTTGGCGCGAAATAAGCGCGATTTGACCGTGCCAACGGCCACGCCCAGCACTTCGGCAATCTCCTCACAACTGAGTCCGTCGTATTCCTTCAGCACAAGGGTATCCCGAAACTCCGGCGGCAGGCGTTCCAGGGCGGCACGCACCAGCCGGGATCGCTCCTGGGCTTCAAACATCACATCCGGCCGCTCTACCGCCTGCGGTTCCCGCACGGGCAGCGGCTCATCATTCGGCTCTGGCGCGACCATCACCCGGTGTTCACTCCGGCGCGTATCGCTGACCAGACGATTGAATGCGATCCGGTACAGATAGGTCTTGACCGAAGCCTCACCACGCCAACTCCCGGCATGTTCCACCAGAGCAACAAAGACATCCTGGCATAGCTCCTCAGCCCGTACAGGTGAGGCCAAACGGCGCGCCAGAAAACGGTAGATGGCCATCCGGTAGCGTTGATAGAGCTGGTTGAACGCCTGTTCATCGCCCTGCTGAAACGCGCGCAGGAGTTCTTCATCAGTAGCCATGACCGGCTCGTGGGGTAACGAGCATTTTTTCAACCGGTGGACAGCGCCAGGGCCAGGCAAGACAGCCTGCCCGGCGCCAGCGGCCTGGCCGGCGCCAGCGGCCTGGTACGATGGCAGCGACCACTACTTCTTGAAGAGCTTGTCAAGAAAACCACCGCTTTTGTTGGATTTGATGGCATCGAGTCCCTTGCGCGCGGCTTTGGAGTCAGGATCGAGGCGCAGGGCCTCATTGAACATTTTTTCCGCCTGAAGGTTCATGTTGGCGCGGGCATAGAGTTGCCCCAGCGCCACGAGGGGAGCGGGGTTGAACTGGTCCAACTCGGCCGCTTTCTTGAGGGACTGTTCAGCTTCGCGCTGCATCTTGGGATGCGCCGCAAGCGTCGTGCCCAGCAGCAAGTGGTAGCGGGGAGCGTTCGGGTTGAGGGTCACGGCTTCCCGCAGCAACGCCACAGCACCGGCAAAATCACGGTTGGCAATTTTGGTACGGGCGTCCTGAAAGGCCTGCTCTGCCCGGGCCTCGCGCTGCACTGTCGTTTCGGCCGGTGGCGGCGGTGGGGCGCTTCCCCGTGGCGTTGGGGTGGCGGCGGACAGTGGCATGGGGGCGAGAACGGCAGGCTTTTCACCGGCGTCCCGGATGGCTTCGTAGGCTTCTGTAATCCGCGCAAAAATTGCCTCCACCTGGCGGCGCGTCTCCAGGGTGGCACTGAGGTGGCGGTCAGGGTGGAAGTCCTTGGCCAGCCGGTAGTAGGCATCCCGAATCTCATCCCGCGTGGCGTGGGGTGAGATCCCCAGGATTTCATAGGGATCATTTGTGGTATCAAGCCGGGCCTGCATTGCCAGCAACATGTTGACAGCCTTGAGGGAGCCAGTGCGCTTGGCGGCCGCATCCGCAGCCCGTGGGGGCACAATCGGCGGCGCACTCACGGCCTGTTCAACCACTTCGGCCGGAATTTCCATCTGCCCGGTCTCCCGGTTGAGGACCGGCGCGGCGTGGCGTTCCAGAATTCCTGCCGAAATCAAGCCGTACAGTGCCTGCAGGACAACATTCGGGGGGGCGTTGACGAGCATCATCGCCTGCAACACGTTCATGGGAATGTTGATGCCATTCACCAACTGGCGCTCGATGGGCTTGAGCGACAACGACTGGGTGCGCAGCAGGGGGTTGTTCGACGGACCAATCAGGCGGTTCAAATCACCCATCCCCCGCTGGATGACACTGAAATCCCGGATGCGGCGGACGCCTTCCAGAATGATGTTTGCCGTCGAAAGCTCCAGCCGCAGGTCTTCCGGCACCGGCTTCTCCTGAGCCGTGAAGTGATACTGCCCACTCGTCCACTCGAACATCGAGTAAATGATGCCCAGAATCTGAAAGGTGACGGCGTTGGACAAGTCCCGTTCAGAAATGATGCCCTGCTCCACCAGCACGCGGCCAAACCGCTTCCCACGGGTCATGGCGGCCGAGGCCCGCTGGAAGTCTTCCTGTGACAGCAGGCCATAACGCATCATGCTTTCGCCAATGCGGTCGGCGCGGTCGTTGCTTCGCGCAAACACAATGGCACCCAGCTCAAAGTAAATGGATTTGGTGAGCGCCTGGTGGTTCACTGTCAGCTCGCCGCTCAGACGCCGGGTGTAAATCCGCCGGATGACATCCGGCAGCGCATCCTGAATGAGATCACCCTGCAACAGTGGACTCGTCACGGCACACTCCTCTTGGGTTCAGGTGAGTGGAGTCAGCCCCTTGGACGGCCAGCTTCACCCCGCCTGTATCATTCCACTTCCACAGCCTCACCGTCCTTGCCCTTGATGATCGGGTCAGACGGTCGCGCCCGCTCTCCCTGGCGGTCCGCTCCGCGCAACACACCACTATCGTCCATCAGGAACGAACGCCGCCCGGTTTCCCGGTAACGTTCCGGCACCGCATGAATCTGAAACGTCGGGGGAACCGTCTGGTTGTTGACCACCACCTCGATGCGATAGCCCCGGTAACGCCCATCGGCGAGTCCGGTAATCTCCCCTGCCCGGCGCAACTCAGCCAGCGTGCCAAAACGATTCTGCCCAACACCTAACGCATAGCGTGCCTGGGCTTCCTGCAACTGACTGAGCAAGGGTAACACGGCCGCTTCATTGGCAGCGACCCGGATTTCAAACAACCGGTCAAGATCAAACACTTCATCAGTTTGCCCGCCAAAATCAGCGGCATACAGGGCAACGATGCGCCAGGTCTTGAGTTTCCGGTCACGGGTGAGCACCACACTGATCACCACGGGCCTGGCCTCTTCGCTGTTGAGGGACGCCCGCAACTCGACCACCGACAGGTTTTCTTCCGTGATGTCCCGAAAGGCGATGTTGCCGACGATGCGCGTTCCCGAACGCAGCAGCATCTCACGCGCCCCGCTCCCCGTGATGACGGACTCCACCCGGACACCCCGTCCAGCCAGCCGGCCGAGGGGGTGATCGCCCAGCAGCGCCTGCCGGATGTCATTGTAGGCGGCGTTGTCGTTGGTCGCCAGACTGGAGAGCGTCGCCTGGGCGCGGTCAGTAAAAAAGGCCCGGATGGACGGGTCATCCCCCCGAAAGAAGGCTTCCACACACGACGCGACAATATCCACCGGACGCAGTTCGCGGGAACGTTGGGAAGCGGCTGCGGCCACAACCGGTCCGGCGAATGATTCCGGCCGGGCTGACAGTTCCAACCGCTCTCCCCAGGCCGGGAGAGCAACCAGAGGGGTGAGCAGACTGAGGGGGCTGACACCCAGGACGCAGGCAAAACGAAAAAAACGCCAACCACAGGCTGGCGTGCGTGTTTGAGAAGGATAAGCACTCTGCATAGGCATCATCATTATGGATTGTTCCGGTGCGTTTCAAGCTGGCCTCTGGGCAGGGCCATTTGACAGCGCCGCCGGATGCGTTCACCTTGGTCATGACTTATCATACGTCCGCCCAGAGGTGTGGCAGCTTTGGGGACGCCACTGGCCAGGAGAAGTTGCCCGAAGAGGGGCAGTCAAATGCTGGACGTGACGGCATCCGCATGGAGGTGGGAAACCACCCCCTGGGTTGCCGCATCGCATGCTGTGCCATGTACGACCGAGTGATCCGCCTGCGCGGGAGTGAAACCTACGAACTGGCAACCCGTACCCGTTTCGGTTACGAACTCGATCCCAGCCGCAACTTTGGCATCCGGCTCGTCGTGCGGGCCTACGTCGTGGCTGAGGACTACAGTATTGAAGATTTTGCGGCCATGGTGCGGAATGAAGCGGCGCGCCGTGAAGAAACACAGCGTTTTCGGGCAGCCTTTGCGCTTGACAGCCGCGATCTCGACGCTCCCTACCCCGAATCCCACCCGGAACCTGAGCCACCGCCGACCACGCCGCCCGCCGACCTGCCGCCCAAGCCATAACGCCTGACACGTGAGGCGGTGGTGCGCGGTGGTTTCCCGGAACTGCCCCGGCCACAAAAGTAACCAAGGAGTGACAGGCAAGCTATGGAAACCCTGCCCCCAACGATGAGCCGTCAACCCTCCTCCGCACCGGATGGACATCTGTCCCCCCACGGGGCCACCCCCTCGGCCGCGTCCCCGGTTCACCGTTTCACGCCATGCACAGAGCCTTTCCGGTGGGAAGGCATCCCTGTTACGGCATACCAGTCCACCCCGGCGACCGCTGCCGACTTTTCCGGTATTACCCGGCAGACGCTGTTTGGTCACAGCGGAGAAACCATTGGTTTTGAAGTGCGCTACTTTGAGATTGCCCCCGGCGGCTGGTCATCCCTCGAATGCCACGAGCATGCCCATGCTGTCATCGGGCTGCGCGGGTCTGGGAAAGTGCTGCTGGGGGACACCGTACAGACGCTGGGGTTTCTTGACCTGGCCTACATTGGGGCCAACTGCGTTCACCGCCTGGTCAATGACGGGACGACACCGTTCGGCTTCCTGTGCATTGTGGATGCGAAACGAGACCGTCCGCGCCGTCTCCGTCCGGCCGATGTACCGGAACTGCTGGCCAATCCCGTGTTGGCTCCGCTCATTCAGCGGGCAGTGCCTCCGGTGCAAGAAGATGCCATTCAGACAACACCCCGCGCTGACCAGACCTGAGAAAGGGTGCGGCTTGACACTTTTTTTTGACCGGTGGTAGCTTTTTTCGACATCTTTTTTTCAAAAAAACCAATGGTTTATGGGCAAGCGGCGGCCAGTTCATGGACTTGATGAACGTAGTCACGAGCTACTTCTGGCGCTCGTTCGCCTCCACATTGCCACAGGCGAACCCATTGGCTCGCGGACGCTCTCCAAACAAACCGGTCAAAAGCTGAGCCCGGCCTCTATCCGCAACATCATGGCAGATTTGGAGGAGCAGGGTTATCTGACCCAGCCGCACACCTCCGCCGGACGGGTTCCAACCGACCGTGGCTACCGCTACTATGTGGACACACTGCTGGCGGATTTCGACGCACGTCCTTCCCGGACAGATGAAGAAATCATCCAGCGCAGCCTGTTTTCCGATCCGACGGTGACTGGCGAGGATGTCTTGGCCCGCGCCTCCCACGTCCTTTCCAACCTGTCGTCGCACGTCGGGATCGTGCTCTCTCCGCCACTTTCCCGTGACATCCTGCAACACATTGAGTTTATCCGTCTCGAAGCCCGCCGCGTCCTGGTGGTGGCCGTGTCACGTACCGGACTGGTCCGCAACTTCGTGGTGCGCCTTGACGAAGACCTCTCACCGAGCGAGTTGGAACGCACGGCCAACTACATTGTCGAAAACTTTGCCGGGCGGAGTCTGGCGGATATTCGCGTCGAATTGCTCAAGCGAATGTCAGAAGAAAAGCATCTCTATGACCGGCTGCTCAGGAATGCCCTTGTGCTGTGCAACCGGGATTTGGGCAATGGTGCGACCGAAAGCGATGTGTATGTGGATGGCACGGTCAACATGCTTGATGCCCCGGAGTTTGCCGATGCGGCCCGTATGCGGGCGCTCTTTCGCATGTTCGAGGAAAAAGGGCGGTTGGTCAAAATCATCAATGCCTGTCTGGCACAGGCCGAAACCACCCGGGGGATCGTGGTGCAAATTGGTATGGAGCATCACGTACCCGGCTTGCGGGACTGTGCCATCGTGACAGCTCCCTATCACTATCGGCATGATTCCGTTGGGAGCTTCACGGTCGTCGGTCCGATGCGCATGAAGTACGGGCGGGTGATGCGTCTGGTCGGCTACATGGCAAAAATGTTTGACCAACTGCTGAACGACGCCCCTTCTTCCCCGTTTCCCCCGGCGCTTGTCGGGCCGCAGCCCGTGGGTTCGCTGGCAGGCCAGATTGAAATCGTGAACCTGTCCAGCCGCTATAATCTGGTCGGGGGATGAATGAGCAGGCAGGGTTTGGAATCGTGAGAGTTGGTTAGGCGATACTTGATGCCGTCTCCACAACATCCTTTCAGTCAAGGATTTCTGGTCTGGCAACCAAACTTCAGGGCGCAGTGAAGCGGTTGTGCCACAATATCCGGCAGGTCGTTATGGTATTGCCTTCGGCACGCCCGTCAGACCTGCTTTGAGGAGGACAATCCGGTGAATACTCCCGTGGGCAATGTTATGCCGAAGCTGGATACACCACCCAAACGACGCACCATTGAAATTGAGCTTCCCATGGAAGTCCATCCAGCGGACGCGGGGCCGGAAGCCACTGCCTCCTCACCAGCGGCTTCTGTTCCGGGTCAGCCGAATAACCCGGTGGTTTTGGATGTCCTTGAACCGGGGGAAGAAAGCACGGGAGAGCCGGCGACAGTTTCTTCAACTTCCAGTGCAGCCGGAACAGCCACGGAAACGGCTGCCGCCTGTCCGCCCCCGGCATCGGCGGCTTCCCAGGAGACAGAACCGGCGACAGCGCCAACAGAAAGTCTCCCGGCCGGGAGCACCACCAGCGGCAGTCACGCTTTTTCTGAAGACGAAACCATCAAGCTGCTGATGGACCTCGCCAGCCTGCAGGAAGACCTCGAACGCGCCCGCGAGCAGACCACCTCGGCCCGTCGCCACGTCGAGATCGTCCAGGAACAGCTCTCCAAAACGCTCGTCGAAAAAAGTGCCGTCCAGGATCAGCTCCAGCGGTTGATGGCCGAGTTCGAGAACTACCGGCGGCGCGCTGAACGGGAAAAGACCGAAGCGCTGGAACGTGGCAAACAGACAGTCCTGCTGGCGATGCTGGAAGTCCTGGACAACCTCGAACGCGCCTTGGCGACCGGACGGGGGGAAGGGGGGACACTCGCCGATTTTCTGGCCGGGGTTGAACTCATTCAACGCCAGGTGGTGGACAGTTTATCCAGCTTTGGCGTCAAGCCGGTTCCGGCCGTTGGTGAAACTTTTGACCCTACGGTTCACGAGGCAATTGCCACGGACGCAACAGACGAGTACAAACCCAATACCGTCCTGGCTGAACTCAAGCGCGGGTACAAGCTCGGTGATCGGCTGCTGCGCCCGGCAATGGTACGGGTAGCCGTTCGCCCGCCCGCTTCCTGAGTGCCGGACGGCTCAGCTCAGGTAGGCAGACCCCGCACGACAGCACGTTGTGCGCCGTGTCGCGGCGCACCGAAAGTCATTTCTTCACGCATGTCTTCAGGGCATGCCACGGACTGATGTCATGGGCAAAGTTATCGGCATAGACCTTGGTACAACCAACTGCTGCGTCGCCGTCATGGAGGGCGGGACAACACAAATCATTCCCAACAAGGAAGGGGGGCGCACGACGCCCTCGGTTGTTGGTTTTACCGACAAGGGCGAACGACTGGTGGGGCAGATTGCCCGGCGGCAGGCGATTACCAACGCTGCCAACACCATCTATGCTGTCAAGCGCCTCATCGGCCGCAAGTTCAACTCGCCGGAAGTCCAGCGCGCGCGTGAAACCTGTCCCTACGAAATCTGTGAATCCTCAAACGGCGACGCCTGGGTCCGCGCCCAAGGTCGGGCCTACAGCCCCCCGGAAGTCTCGGCCATCATCCTGCAGCGGCTGAAAGCCTCAGCCGAAGATTTCCTGGGCGAACCGGTCGAGGAAGCCATCATCACGGTTCCGGCTTACTTCGATGACTTTCAGCGCCAGGCGACGAAAGATGCCGGCAAGATTGCCGGCCTCAACGTCCAGCGCATCATCAACGAGCCAACGGCGGCGGCGCTGGCCTACGGTGCCGGGCAGCACAAGTCGGAGCGGATTGCCGTTTATGACCTCGGCGGCGGCACGTTTGACGTGTCGGTGCTCGAAATGAACGACGGCGTGTTTGAAGTCCTCTCGACCTGTGGCGATTCCTTCCTGGGCGGCGAGGACTTCGACCAGCGCATCATTGACTGGCTCATTCAGGAATTTCTCCGTGAAACCGGCATTGATCTCCGCACCGACCGGCTGGCTCTCCAGCGGCTGAAGGAAGCCGCAGAACGCGCCAAGTGCGAACTTTCCTCCACGCTTGAAGCCAACATCAACCTTCCCTTCATTGCTGCCGATCCGGCTTCCGGCCCCAAACACCTCAACCTCAACCTGACCCGCGCCAAGTTTGAGGAACTGGTCAAAGACCTGGTTGAACGCACGGTTGAACCCTGCCAGAAAGCCCTGTGGGATGCCCGTCTCAAACCCGAAGACATTGACCAGGTGTTGCTTGTCGGCGGACAAACGCGCTCCCCCATCATTCACGAGTGCGTGAGGAAGATTTTTGGACGCGAACCCAACGCGAGCATCAACCCGGATGAAGTCGTGGCGATTGGCGCTGCCATTCAGGGCGGAGTCTTCACCGGGCAGGTCAAAGACCTCGTCCTGCTCGACGTTATTCCGCTCTCGCTGGGGATTGAAGTTCGCGGAGGGCTGTTCCAGAAGATCGTCGAGCGCAATGCCACGATTCCGGTGCGCAAGTCCCTGACCTTCACCACCGTGGTGGATAACCAGTCCAGCGTTGAAGTGCACGTGCTTCAGGGTGAGCGTGAAATTGCCAAGGGAAACCGCTCGCTGGGACGGTTTGAGCTGATTGGCATTCCTCCGGCCCCGCGTGGTGTTCCGCAAATAGAAGTTACCTTCGAGATTGATGCCGACGGCATCGTGCAGGTCTCCGCACGTGACAAAGCCACCGGACTCGAACAGAACATGCGCGTCACCCCCACTTCGGGGCTGTCCCCCGGCGAGATTGCCAACCTCATTGCCGAGGCCCAGCGCAATGCCGAAAGCGACCGCCAGTTGAAGGAACTCCTGCTGTTGCAAAGCCGCCTGGAGGGACTGCTGCAAAACACCCAGCGGTCGTTCGGTGAGTTTGGCTGGATGCTTCCGGCGGAAGAACAGGAACTCGTGCGGGAGACACTCATCGGCGCCAAGGAAGTCCTCAACATCCAGGACGCGGCTGTGGTCAAACAGTGGCTCGACGCGCTCGAACAGGCCGCTCAGATCATCACCAATGCCATGTTCAATGCGCCGGCAGGCGACCAGCCTCCGCCATCCGAAACCGGCGGCGTGAAGATGTTGACGGAATGACACCCGTCGGAAATGGTAAGGCTGACCACTGCGGCCCGGCCCGGTCGGGGGCCACGCAGACACCCCACACAGCCGTCGGCAGGCGTGGCCCGACGGGCTACGGCAACCTTGCCTGGTTTCGGAAGGATTGAGGCATGGCAACCAAACGGGATTACTACGAAGTGCTGGGCGTTGCGCGCAACGCAACGGAAACGGACATCAAAAAAGCCTACCGCCGCCTGGCGATGAAATATCACCCGGACAAAAATCCGGGGGATGCCGCCGCTGAGGAAAAGTTCAAGGAAGCGGCGGAAGCCTACGCGGTTCTTTCAGACCCCGAACAGCGTGCGCGCTACGACCGCTTCGGGCATGCCGGTGTTGGCGCGGCGGCCGCGGGTGGCTTTGGTGGCGGCTTTGCCGGTTTCCAGAACTTCGAGGACATCCTGGGCGACCTCTTTGGCTTCGGCTTTGGCAGTACCGGCGGCGGACGCCGCAACAGTCAGGTCCAGCGCGGCGCTGACCTGCGCTACGATCTGGAACTCACCCTCGAAGAAGCCGCCAATGGTGTCACCACGCAAATCCGTGTTCCACGGCTCGAAACCTGTGGTGACTGCGGCGGTAATGGGGCCGCCCCCGGCAGTCCGCCGGAGACCTGTCCGACCTGTGGTGGGCTGGGGCAGGTTCGCTACCAGCAGGGCTTCTTCAGCGTGACCCGGACCTGCCCCCAGTGCCGTGGGACGGGCCAAATCATCCGCAATCCCTGTCGTACCTGCCGGGGTGAAGGACGGGTGCGGCGCGAAAAACGCATCGAGATCAAGGTCCCGGCCGGCGTGGATGACGGCATGCGGCTGCGCGTCAGCGGCGAAGGCGAAGCCGGACTCGGCGGCGGCCCGCCGGGCGACCTGCAGGTGGTCGTCCACATCCGGGAGCACGAAATTTTTGAACGGCAGGACAATAACCTGCTCTGCCAGGTGGCGATCGATTTCGTCGAAGCCGCCCTGGGTGCTGAAATTGAAGTCCCGCTGCTGAACGGGCAGACGACGATGAAGATTCCCGAAGGAACACAATCCGGGACGACATTCCGCCTGCGGGGCAAAGGGATTCCGTCACTTTCGGGCGAAGTGGGCGATCTGTTCGTGGTCGTCAACGTCGTCACCCCAACCAACCTCACCCGTGAACAGCGGCGGCTGCTCGAAGAATTCGCGGCGGCTTCCCCCAAGCGCGAAGGACGCAAAGCCGTCCGCAAAACCGAAGAGAAGGGTTTTTTCGACCGCGTCAAGGACGCCATCTTCGGCACCTGACACCTGCCGGAGCCGGCCGTCGCCGGCGGCCGCCGAAACGGCGCGCCCGTAAGGACTCCCGCAGAAACCGCCCGGCCGCCTGACCGGACGGGACTCCCCCAGCTCCTGGCAGGGATTGGTGTCGTGGGAACGGGCTTCGGCTACCGGGCGGCGATGCTCTGGCGGAGCGTGTTCCGCAACTGCCCAAGATTGAAAGGCTTGGGCATGACCGTCACATTGGGGCGCTCCCGGAGCTGGTTCAGCCGCGCCTCATCCTGAAGGGCCGTAATGAGAATAATCGGCAGGTCGGGCTGCTCCGCATGAAGCTGCCCGATGAGTTCTTCGCCGTCCATACGCGGCATGAACAGGTCCGTGACAACACACCGGATGGCGTCGCGGTGCTGGCTGTAGGTCTCAAATGCCTCAACGCCATCCTCGGCCGTCAGGACCTTGTATTCCAGACTCAGCACGGAAACCAGCAAGTCGCGGATGTACGACTCATCGTCCACAATCAGAATCGTGTGCGGGGATGTCATGTGATTGGTTGAAAACTCAGGCAAAGTCCAGCAGCCACGCGCCCGGTCAACCTGTAACTGGTGCTGGCGGTCTCCAAGCATGCCGAGTGCACCAACCCTGGTCAAGCCAACCGCGGGCGCGGGAACGAAACTGCATTTTGTTGTTCGTCAGATGAAAAATACTTTCACACACTGCCAGCCTTTGTCCACCCAGGGACAGCGCACCCGATGGCGGCCCACGTGGGTGCGGAAAGGACTTCTGCACCGTGGACCTGTCGCAGCTTGAAGTCTTTGTCGCCGTCGTCGAGGAACGGCACTTTTCACGGGCCGCCAGCAAGCTGGGACGGACGCAGGCGGCCGTCAGCCAAACCATCAAAAAGCTTGAAGGCGACCTTGGCGCGGCGCTGCTTGACCGCAACTCGAAAGGCGTTATTCCCACTGAAGCCGGACGGCTGCTGTACGACTATGCCCGCCGCCTGCTCGATCTGCGCGATGAAACGACCCAGGCGCTGCGGCAGCTCGACACCCTCACGGCCGGGCGGCTGGTCATCGGCGCCAACGAACAGACGGTGACCTACCTTCTGCCCTGGCTGGAGCGTTTCATTCGGATGTATCCGGCGGTGCACGTCGAGGTCAAACGCTGCCGGGCCAGCGATGTACCGGCCGAAGTCCTGCGGCACAGCGTGGAGTTGGGCGTCATCAGCTTCGCGCCCCCGGAAGCCGGACTGCACGCCCTGACCATTGCCACCGACGCTGTGGCACTCGTTACGGCCCCGCACCACCCGCTGGCGGGACGCGCCTCGGTCTCCATCCGGGAGCTTGGGCAGGAGACGTTCATTGCGCACAACGTTGTCTCGCGGTATCGGCTTCAGGTCGTCGAAGCCTTTGCCCGCCACCGGACGCCGCTGCGGATTACCGTCGAGTTGCCCTCTATCGAAGCCATCAAGCGCATGATCGAGGCCGGAATCGGCGTCAGCCTGCTGCCCCGCCTGTGCGTGGCGGCTGAAGTAGCGCGGGGGCAGTTGGCGGCCGTTCCCGTCCGGGAAATGCGTCTGGCACGCAAGCTGCGCGTCATCCATCGGCAGCCGTCGTCGC
>Ga0308414_1001824_pt1 | contig 13847 bp, 9 predicted proteins | sample HotsprSampleOS50_FD_205667 | JGI IMG/M metagenome (GOLD analysis project Ga0308414, IMG submission 205667) | Hot spring phototrophic mat microbial communities from Octopus Spring, Yellowstone National Park, Wyoming, United States - 20090730_OS50 ... | reverse complement strand
CGTTTTTTCCCAGCTTCACCATCTGCCGGATGCCGAAGGGACGCCCGAGCACGCACATGTTCAGGTGTACGCCCATCAGCACAACGTTCCGAACGCCTTCCTGCTCGAAGTAGTTATAGATTTCCACTCCCGAGTCGCTGACGCCGTCCTGCGGAAGGATCTCGAGCGCGTCATGCTGGCGGGTGAAGCGTTTCACGGCTTCGCCCACCACGTCGTCGTCGCAAGGCTGCGTCTTGTCGTCGATGGGCAGTTCGGCTTCCGTCTTGGGGTCGAAGTAGCACCACTTCCCGATTTCGGCCGGCGGCGTGGCCGGCTTGGCTTCCATCATTCTTCGCCGCTGGGGCAGAGATGCGTACTCGCTCATCGTGCCGCTGGGAGCGTGGATGATGTGCACGCCGAGCGCGCGCGCGCCCTTGAGGACTTCATTCATGCGGGGCGCCATCGCCGCCACCCGGCGCGCGGCGTTCAGGCAGTAATGCCCGTTCCACATGTCGCAGACGATGATGGCGGACTCACGCGGTTGCCAGTAGAGGTCGAATTCCCGCACGCGCGAAGCGTCGCGGGAGCGGGCGCGCAGGCGCAAGTGGCCGGGCGCGCCAAACGACAGGCCCGCCAGGCCGGCGGCAATCCAGGTGCGGCGCGTCATGCCGCATATTGTATCGAATCCGGCGTGGGGCGATCGGACCCGCCAACGCCCGAATCGCTGGCGCACAATGAAGGCATGCCGCCGTTGCGTTCCACGGTTTTCTTCCTGCTGGCTTCGAGCCTGTTCGCGCAGCCGCCGTCGCGCGAGGAGACGCTGGCGGCCATGCGCCGCGCCGCCGGCTTCTTTCTGGATAAAGTCGCCACCGCCGGCGGCTATCACGACTATTACGCCGCGGACCTGAGCTACGGGCGCTCGGAGGCGGCCGAAGGGCCCACCCAAGTGGAGGTGCAGCGGGAGGCCACGCCCCTGGTGGCCCTGGCGTTCCTCGATGCCTACCGGCTGACCGGCGACCGCTTCTTTCTCGGCGGCGCGCGCGCCGCCGCGCATGCCCTGGTGCGCGGCCAGCTTTGCAGCGGCGGCTGGGACTACCTGATCGAGTTCGACCCGGAGAAGCGGAAAGCCTACCAGTACCGCGCCGACGGCCAGTGCGCCCACGATCTCAAGGGCGTGACGAACCTCGACGACAACGTCACGCAGGGCGCGGCGCGCGTGCTGCTGCGCGTCGACCGCGCGCTGGACTTTGAGGACCAGGCGATTCACGAAGCGGCGCGCTTTGCGCTGGACAAACTGGTGGAGGCGCAGTATCCCAACGGGGCGTGGCCGCAGCGATTCCGGCGTCCGCCCGATCCCGCCCGCTATCCGGTGAAGCGCGCCTCTTATCCGGCGGCGTGGCCGCGCGAATGGCCGGGTCCCGCGTATCAGGACCACTATACGTTGAACGACAACACCCTGGCCGATGCGATTGACCTGATGCTGGAAGCGGCGCGAGTCTACGGCGAGCCCCGGTACCAGGCGGCGGCCGAGAGGGGCGGCGACTTCCTCCTGCTGGCGCAAATGCCGGATCCCCAGCCCGCCTGGGCGCAGCAGTACGACGCCGCCATGCACCCGGCCTGGGCGCGGGTTTTCGAGCCGCCCGCGGTGACCGGCGGCGAGTCCCAGGGCGTGCTGCGGACGCTGCTGCTGCTGTACCGCGAGACCGGCGGCCGCAAATATTTGACGCCCGTGCCGCGCGCTTTGGACTATTTGCGGCGCTCCCTGGTGCCGCGCGGCGAGGCGGAGGTGTTCCGGCGCATCCCGGCCGGCGAGCCCGTGCTCGCGCGCTTTTACGAGTTGAAAACCAACCGCCCGTTGTACATCACCAAAGGCACGCGCCTGCACGCGGCGGGACTCGGCAGCCGCCTGGTGGACGGCTACCGTCTGAGTTACGAACCCGACTCGGTGATCACGCACTACGGCGTGCTGGTGAGTGGCCGCGAACTTTCCCACCTCGAGCAGGAATACCGCGAAGCGGCGGCGGCCAGCCCCGCCTCCCTGCGGCGTCCGGAGGACCTGCGCGGCTTGTCTCCCTGGCAAGCGCGGACGGGGGGCGGGCGGCCGGACGCGGCCGCCGTGCGCAAGCTGATCGCTTCGCTCGACGCGCGGGGCGCCTGGACCCGGCCCGGCGTCATCGGCAAAGCGGACCGGCTGGTGCACCTGTTCGCCGCCAAGGACCTGGTGCTGCGCATTGGACGCGGCACGGCCGATGGCATGGCTGGCGGCGAGGCGGACGCGGCGCGCACCATCCCGCTGCGCGAAAACGATGTCGTCGAAATCTTCCTGGGACCACAGCCGCCGCTCGAGCAGATCATCCGTTCCGCGGATTTCGCCCGTAATCTGACGACCTTGGCGGAATACGCCGCGGCGCTGCGGTAGCCGCCGCGTGGCGGGCTGCCGCCTGGCGCAAGGGCTCACCGGCGCGCCAGAGATCCGCCGGGAATGGGGCGTGTTACTGTGACTAAGGAGCGAGCGCCCGGCCGCGACGGGCCGCGCGGAGCCCGACTACGCTACGGCGCATGATACGAACACTTCTCAGGGGCGGGGCCCTGGCGGCGGGCTTGGCTTGCCTGGCGGCCGCGCAGCAGGCCCCCACGCTCCGTCATCGCGTGGTCAACACGTTTCCGCACGATATCCGCGCGTTCACGCAGGGCCTCGCCTACCACGACGGATACCTGTACGAAGGGACCGGCAACTACGGCCGCTCGAGCGTGCGCAAAGTCGAGATCGAGACGGGCAAGGTGCTCCAGCGCACGGACCTCGCCGCCCAGTATTTCGGTGAGGGCATCACCATCTTTGGCGGGAAGCTGATCCAACTTACCTGGCAGACCCGGATCGCGTTCGTCTACGACCTCGCCACCCTGAAGCAGACCGGCAGTTTCGTCTACCCGACCGAAGGCTGGGGCCTCACCCACGACGGCAAACGCCTGATCATGAGCGACGGGTCGGCCACTCTCTATTTCCGCGATCCGCTCACGTTCCGGGAAACCGGGCGGCTGGTGGTGCGGGAGGGCCGTGAATCGCTCTCGAACCTGAACGAACTCGAATTCGTCAAGGGCGAGATTTGGGCCAACGTGTGGCAAAGCGAACGTATCGCGCGGATCTCGCCCAAGACGGGACAGGTGCTCTCCTGGGTGAATTTGCAGGGGCTCCGCGACCAGGTGGTGCGCGAAAACCCGTACGCCGATGTGCTGAACGGCATCGCCTGGGACCCCCAGCGCGGCCGCCTGTTTGTCACCGGCAAATGGTGGACCAAGCTGTTCGAAATCCAGGTGGTGAAGTAGCCGCGGCGGGAGGCTGGGAGTGGCATAAACTAGGAAGCCATGAATGGGTGTGCACGCTTCGTCGTTTTGCTGGCCGCCGGGGCCGGGTTTCTTCTCTGCGCCCAGCCTCCGGGCAAGCCGCGGATCGCGGTGGGGGGCATCTCCGCCGAGTCGAACTCGCTGTATCCGCGGGCCGTGCCGATGCGGGAGTCGCCCCCGGTCGAGCGGGAAGAGTGGCTGGCGGAAACCGCCAAGGCAAACACCGTCGCCAGCGGCGTCATTGCCGCGGCGAAACGAACCGGCCTGGACCTGTACCCGGTCCTGCGCGCGGGCGCTTCTTCGCTGGGATACGTCGAGCGGAGTTCCTTCGAGCGCGCGCTGGACAAGCTGGTGGATCAGTTGAAAAACGCCCGCCCGCCGTTCGACGGCGTCATCCTGATTCTGCACGGCGCGATGGTGGTGGACGGCTACCCGCACGGCGACGCCGAGGTGGTCCGGCGGGTCCGCGCGGCGATGGGCAAGCAATTTCCCATCGTCGTGACGCACGATTTTCACGCCAACGTCAGCGAAGAGATCGTGCGGGATTCCGACGTCCTGATCACCTACAAGGAGAATCCCCATCTCGACACCAAAGCGCGGGGCAAGCAGGCGGCGGAGATTCTCGCCCGTATGATCCGGGGCGAGATCAAGCCCGTGCAGGCTATCGCCAAGCCGCCGATGATCGTCAACATCGTGTATCAGGACACGTTTCACGAGCCGTACAAACCCATCACCGACGAGAGCCGCCGCCTGGAACGGGAGAATCCGAAAATCCTGGCCGCCAGCGTGCCGGGCGGCTACCAGTGGGCGGACGTGCCCGCGATGGGGCCGAGCGCCATTGTGGTGGCCGACAACGATCCGGATTTGGCGCGGAGGGAGGCGCAGCGGCTCAGCGACATGTTATGGAGCATCCGCCACCGCCTGGCGTTCCGTTCTCCCGACGCCGCCACCGCGGTGCGGGAGGCCATGGCAAGCGACCGCTTTCCCGTGGTGCTGATGGACACCGGGGACAACATCGGCGGCGGCTCCGCCGGGGACGGCACCTTCCTGTTGAGCGAGCTGCTCAAGCAGAAAGCGCAGGGGTGGGTGGTGGTGATCTCCGATGCGGAAGCCAACCGCGCGGCCTTCCAAGCCGGCGTCGGCGGCGCGTTCGACCAGATGGTGGGCGGCAAGACGGATCAAATTCACGGCGATCCGGTCCGCGTGCGGGGGCGGGTGAAGAGCTTGCACGACGGCAATTACGTCGAGCCCGAGGTCCGGCACGGCGGCGGCCGCTATCAGAGCATGGGCCCGACGGCGGTGATCGAGGCGGAAGGCTCGACGCGCGATCTGCCCAATCTGCTATTGCTCACCAATCACCCGACCAGCCCAAACAGCCTGCACCAGTTGATCAGCAACGGGGTGTATCCGCAGCGGCAGCGCGTCCTGGTAGCCAAAGGGACGACGGCCCCGCGCGCGGCCTACGAACCCATCGCGGCCCGCATCGTGGAGGTCAACACGGGCGGCGCGACCGACATCAACCCGGCGCGGTTTACGTTCCGCCACGTGCGGCGGCCGCTGTTCGGACTGGAAGACGGGAAGTAGAAAAGACCGCTGCGGGCGCCTCCCGGCGCGCGGGCGGGGCGGCCGCCGCTGGGTTCCGGGAGGCGCGCGGCAGGGCTATTCGCCCAGGATGTCGTAGGTGGTGGTGCCGGGCTTGCGCACTTTTTCGTATGCTTTCATCCACTCGGCGTGATAGGGGTCGGCAGCGTAGGCTTTGAGGGTTTCCTCGCCCAGGGTGCGGAACTCCATGCACACGCCGTGCTGGCGCTGATTGCGCTCGCCCTTGGCGTTGAACTGGTTCAGCGGCCGCAACAGCTTTCCGTGCCAGACGCGCTTGATGCTCTTGATCTTTTTGGGCATCGCGTCGGTCGCCGCGCGGAACGCCTGCCAGTCCTCGTCGGTGGCCGTTTCGACTACGGTGAACGCGAAACAATGCATCATCGACTTTTCGCCCGCCTGCGCCGTAGCGCCGGCCAGCAGCATCCCCGCCGCCAGCAGACCGAGCGTTTTCCACAGTGGTTCCGTCATCTGTTTTCCTCCTTCAAGGGAACCCGCTTAGTGTATCACCGGGCCGCGACCTTACAATTGAGGAAATGCGCATCACGGCGGTTGAGACCCTGTACTTGGCGCGCGGCATTACCGTGCATGCGGGACCCGTCCGGTGGACCTGGGTCCGCATCCATACCGACGCCGGACTGACGGGACTGGGAGAAACGTATCCCAACCCGGAAGTGGAGACGGCGGTGATTCATTCCGCGCTCGCCCCGGTGCTGTTGGGGCAGGATCCCCTGGCGATTGACCGGTTGTGGCAGGAGATGTTCTTCGCCGTATCCTACAGCGGCTGGGCGGGGGCGGAAATGCGGGCCATCAGCGCGGTCGACCTGGCGCTGTGGGACCTGGCCGGAAAGGCCGCCGGCATGCCGGTCTACCAATTGCTGGGCGGCGCCTCGCGCGAGTGGATTCCCACCTACAACACCTGTTACGACCACCTGGACTTTCTGACCGAGCCGGTCCGTTTGGCGCGGGACCTGGCGGCCCAGGGGATCAACGCCATGAAGATCTGGCCGTTTGATGGGATCGCCCGGGAAACGCGCGGCCAGTTCCTCACCAAAGACCAGTTGCGGCGGGGCGTGGAACCGCTGCGGCGGATTCGCGAGGAATTAGGCGACAGTATGGACGTGGCCCTTGAGTTCCACGGCTATTGGAACCTGCCGTGCGCCATCGAGATCGCCCGCGCGGTGGAACCCTACGCGCCGCTGTGGCTGGAAGAGATGCTTCCGCAGGACAACCTGGCCGCCTACCGGGAGTTGGCGGAGGCCACGCGGCTGCCGCTTTGCCTCAGCGAACGGCTGATGACGCGCTGGGGCTTCCGGGAGTTGCTCGAGCAACGCGCCGCCCGGATCGTGATGCCGGACTTGTGCTGGTGCGGGGGGATCTCCGAGGGACGGAAAATCGCCTCCGCCTCGGAGACATACTACCTGCCGGTGGCTCCTCACAATTGCGGAGGGCCGGTTCTGCACGCCGCCACCGGCCATCTGGCGGCGAATGTGCCCAATTTGTATCTGATGGAATCGGTCCGGCGCCACTACGCGGAGGAATACCTGGGGCTCACCGCCGCCCCTTGGCTGGCGGAAAACGGGCGTTTTCCGCTGCCTGGCGGGCCGGGACTCGGCGTGGAACTGGCCGAAGGGATCGAGGCGCGGCCGGGAGCGATGGTACGCCGGACGCCATGAGTAATAGGTCCTCAGTGCCAGCAGGACCAGCAGCATTACGGTACTTGGATCGGGGTTCTAAGGGATTTGAGACGTAGTTTCGGAACGCCGTTTCGTTCTACGATTTGAGGGACGAAGCAGGCGCGGGTATGAACTGTTTGCTGTGCGGGGCAAAGTTGGCAATCTTCCGGAAGTCGTCGATTGGCGATTTCTGCAGCCTGGAGCACCGCGCGTTGTATCTGGCTGATCACGAGGGAGTTCAGCCGGGGGAGAAGGGGGCGGTGACGCAGGTCTCGCCGGCGTCCCGCTTAACCGGAACCGCGGTGGTGTCCGGTCCGGGCGCCAGCGAGCCAGCAGACTTCCGGTCTCCTGCCGTATCGACTTTCTTATCGCCATTTCCCGCGCCGGCGTTAGGCTGGCATGCGCCACGCGCTGGCGCCGGTCTGCGGATGGCGGGCGCCGCTGTGCAAATCCCTTCCGGGCCCCTGCGGCGGCGGGCCCGTTTGAGCACCGCCGGACTCGTCCTGCCGTGGTCGGGTTCGGCAAGTTTGGGCTTCTCGCTGTCGACACTGGTGGCCGCGGCCTGGGCGCGCGACGGCAGCCCGGCCCTGGCGTCTGAGGATCTGACGCCGCGCTTTGTGTGCATGCTCGCGTATCCTCCGCTGGGTGAGGTGGATACGGATCTTCCGCGACCGCTCTCGCGGCCCCGGGCGGCCTCCCGCCCGGTTCTCCAACTGCCTTCGGCGATTGGTGGCTCCGCCTTCGATTTGCCGCAGTCCCGCGCGGAATTTGTGGGCCGGCGGACGCTCGATCCGCTTCTGCTGCGGCGCGCTGGCGTCCGGCCGGACGTGTCGGCAGGCGAGTCGCCGGCGGGTTTGCGTCCGGTAGTCCCCACTAACCTCGTGCTGCCGCAGAACGATCTGCCGCGGATTGACCCCAAAGAGTCCATCCGCGCGATCTCCCAAGCGGCTGCCGCGCGCGCCGCCGAGGCCGTCAGCCGGTACGACGTAGAGGAATTCGTTGCGCCTCGCATCCCTCCCCGCCCGGCGGAAGACGACTGGCTGCACAACCTCGCCAAGCTGATGCCGCCCGCACCCACCCTGCTGGCGATTGCGGCCTGCGCGATCTTCACGGTGGCTACGCTGACCTTCCTCGCCCTTCCCAAGCCGGTGTTCTCCGCCGCGTCGGAAGGACAGGGTTTCTCCAGCCAGATCGCGAATTTCCGCGCCTTGGTGCGCAGCCGGTCCGCCATCCGCTACCAGGACGACTTCCGGTCTGGTTTGGGCAGTTGGGACGGTGGGGAGGGCTGGGCCAAGGATTGGGCCTACGATCAAGCGGGGTCCCTGCGCCCCGGCAGGCTCGGCCTGTGGCGTAAATCGATGTCGCTCACCAATTACCGGCTGGAGTTTCTCGGCCAGATCGAAAAGCGCAGCCTGTCCTGGGTGTTCCGCGCCGCCGACGTCAACAACTACCACGCCGCCAAGATTACGATCAGCAAACCGGGCCCGTTGCCGCTCGCCGATCTCGTCCGCTACACCGTCGTGGACGGCGTGGCGGGTCCCCGGACCTCGGTGCCGCTGCCGTTCGCCGTCCGCAACGACACGTTGTATCAGGTCCAGATGGACATTCAGGGATCGCACTTCGCAACCAAGGTAAACGGGCGGATTGTTGATTCCTGGACGGATGCGCGCCTTCCGGCGGGAGGCGTGGGCTTTTTCTCGGACCCTGGCGAGCAGTCGCGCGTGCGCTGGCTGAGGGTGTCGCACCGTGACGATTTCATCGGGCGCATCTGTTCCTACCTCACTGCGGAAAACCTGATGCCCGCAGACCAGGACGAAGTGCTGGCTTCGGCCACCCTGCTGGTGGACGGTGAGACAGTTCTGTTGGTCCGCTAAGTAATTTTCCCATCTAGGCGCGAGCAGCAAGTACCGGTACCATGGTACCCAGGCGTAGGAGTGCGCCTGGCCGGGATGCGTTCGATGACGTGTCTCCATTGCGCGAAGAAAATTCCGCTGATCCGCCGCTGGTCCGACCCGCAGTTCTGCTGCGATGAGCACCGGCGCGCGCACTTGGAAGAGGCTACCCACCACGGTTTGGCCCGCCTGCTGGAGAATCCCGTCCCCGCAAAATTGGCGGCCGTGGCGCTGCCGCCCACCGGGGCCGGGACGGCAGACGGACTGGTCCATTCGATGGGAGAGCTGAGGTTCGGAAGGCGCTTGCAGCCACCGGTCACCCAACCATCGACGGTCCCGCCGCCGGCTCCGGCCGACCCCGAGACCCCCCACTTGGCTGCGCCGCGCTACTACCAACCGCCGCTGGATTCGGCGGTGGGTTGCGAAGTGGCCTTGCGGGAATGCAGCGCCAGACCATTCCCCCGGCCGGGTCCCGTGTGGACGTTCCCGCCTCGGCGGTTTTACCGGCTGGCGCCCCCGTCCCGGCGCCGGCCCGACTCGGTGGATCCAGTGGACGATCCGGAATGCCAGGCCACCTGGTGGCCGGACGAGGCCCGCTGGAACGCCCTTCCGACGAGCCTGGGACCCGAGGTTCAAGCCCGGCGCCCTCTGCTCCGCGGCGCCAGGCGGGTGGCCGCGCCAGCGGCCGCCGCCAGCGGAGGCTGCACTCCGGAGCCTGCGGGAGAGTTTTTCTTCGCGGCTTGGCCAGCGGCTCTGCCCGCGATCCGGGAAGAGGCCCTCGAAGTCAAAGACATCGGTACAACCTGGGAACCACGCCAGCCGGCCGCAGCCGTTCTGTGCCCGCCAGCGGCGAAGGCCGGACATCTGCGGCGGCGCCGTGGCTCAGAGAGCCTCCGTTTCCCGGACCCGGCGCCCGCTGCGAGAATCGCGAAGCCGCCAGCAGCGCCGGCCGCGCCAGGTTTCCCCACCTGCGGCCTCCAACCGGTCATGCCCTCGGGACAAGTCGGCGTACCGCCCCTGGTTCCTTTGGAGCCAAGGCCCCTCGTGCTTGCCTGGGCATGTCCCTCGCAGCCGCCCCGGGTGCCTGAGTTGAATCCGGACTGGCCGTCCTCGCCAGGGGCTCTCCCACTCAAACCTCCCGCCACGGCGCAGCTCCCCGCTCATGCCGCCCAGGGCACCGTGATTGCCCGGTTCACCTTGACCGGACTGCGGTTCCCTGGACTGACGGGCGAGCCGGATCTGTTTCTGGCCAGGCCAGACGTCATCGCGTCCACCCTCCGTCCGGCCGAGGGCAGGAACTGCCACTTCGAAGCTGGCGGGGGCTGGCTTGGAATGCCTATGGCGCTTCCCGAGCCAGTCGCGGCGCAGCGGGAACCGCCGTTTTCCGCCAAGTCCAGGCACGAGCAGGCTCCGCGGCCGGCTGAACCCGCCGGCTTGCAGCCGTTTCTGGCTCCCGCGGCCTCCGGCGCCTTGGCGGCGGCCGATATTCCGGCGGCCCCGGTGACCTCCCTTGCGGCAGAGTCTGCCGCGCAAGAGCCGGCGAAGCAGGCCGCCGCCGCGCCTGGAATACTTGAGCGAATCCGTAAGTCCGGAACACGGATTTCCACCGTCTGGCGGCAGGCTGTCCGCCAGCGCCGCCGCGTCGCCGCCGCCGTTCGCCGGGCCCGGTGGTTACCCAGCCACCCGCCGGCCGCCGGGGTTCCCGAGGTTCTCCAACGGGTGTGGCGCGCCACGCCTTTGTACGCCAGAGGCATCATGCTGGTGGTCCCGCTCATGGTGCCCACCCTGTTCTATGCGAGCCTCCAGTCCGCGGCGCCCCCGTCGGGGACCTTCGCCTCGATTCGTGAGGCCATCCGGGCGCGGGCGACCGTCCTGATCGAAGAGGAGTTTCGGAGCGGCTTCGGCGCCTGGAGCGGTCCCCCTGGCTGGCAGTCGACCTGGGCGCGGGATCAAGCCGGCGCGGCGATGCCCGGCGCCCTGGCGATCCTGGAGCGATCCCGTCCGCTAGGGGATTACCGGGTGGAGTTTGCGGCGCAGATGGAGAAACGCGGACTCGCTTTCGCGCTCCGCGCGGCGGACACCCAGAACTTTCACGCCGTGCAGTTCCTGATGGTGAAACCCGGCCCGCTGCCAGTCGTGCACATCGTGCGCTATCCGGTGGTGAACGGCCGCGCGGGCCCGCGAACTGAGTTGCCCATGCCGCTGGCCCTCCGGCCGGACACGCTCTACCAGGTGACCGCGCACGTCCGGGGCGATCAGTTTATCGTTTCTGTGAATGGGCAGGTGGTGGATACCTGGACAGACCCGCTGCGCCCGACCGGCGGCATCGGGTTTTTCTCCGAGAAAGGCATGGCATTTCGCCTGCGTTGGGTGCGGGTAGTGGACAAAGATGATTTTCTGGGATGGCTCTGCTCTCAATTTTCTCCGCAAACTGTCGATAGTATATCGTCGAGGTAAGGCGTGTCTTGAGCCTCGGGGGCGGCCCTTGCCGCGCCAGGGAGAGAAGAGCCGATGAGCAACCAGAAGCGCTGGGTAAACGGATCCGATGCGAGTTCGGGCGGGCAGGCGACGACTTCGCAGCTTTTTGCCCGAGCCGTTTCGCTCCACATGGAAGGCCGGGGAGACGAGGCCCTGGTCGAACTGGAACGCGCGCTGCGGGGAGGAGAGCGCCGCCCCGAGATCTATTCGGCCATTGGCTATATCCGTTATGAACGAAAGCAGTACGACGAGGCGGCGGCGGCTTACCGGCGGCTCCTGGAACTGGAGCCCGGACACTTGTCGGGCTGCTTCAACCTGGCGCTGTGTCTCCAAGGTGGAGAGCATTGGGAGGAAGCGGTCGAGTATTTTCAACGCACCCTTCGCCAGGATCCGAATCGCCGGGAGGCGTACCTGGGTTTGGGCGCCTGCGAACTGCACCTGGGACACGGCAAGTCCGCCCTGGAAGCCTACGAGAAAGCTCTCGACCGTGACCCGGACGCCGAAGCGGCCAAGTTCGGCCGTGCCGTGGCTTTGCAATTGAACGGCGATTTAGTGGAAGCCGAGCAGGCCTACAAGGAGATCCTGAAGGGCAACCCCTCCTCCATCGAAACCCTGATTAACCTGATCTGGATGTGCGGCGAGCGCAAAGACTACGGGGCGATGTCCAAATACGCGCTGGAGCTGCTGCAAATCAAACCCGATTCGCTGGCCGCCCTGCAAGGCCTCGCCATGGCGTCGTTCGCCTCGAGCGACTACGAAAAGGCCGCCGAGTTCTGCGAGTTGCTCGTCGAGCAGGCGCCGGATTCGTTTGAAGGGTGGTTCAACCTCGGACTGGCGTTTCAGAAGGCGAAAAACTTTCCGCGCGCGGCCGAAACCTACGCGCGCGCGCTGGAATTGCAACCGGCGGAAGCGCAACTCCACATCAATCTCGGCATCGTGCACCAGGAAATGGGGGACTGGAAGCGGGCGCGGGAATGTTACGAGAAGGCGCTGGCGCTGCTGCCCGATTCGGAAACCGCGCAGTGGAATCTGGGCCTGGTGCTGGAGCGGCAGCAGGACCTGTCGGAAGCCGAGGCTGCCTATGCGGCGTTGCTCGAGCAGAACCCCGGTTTTGAGGAAGCCCGCTTCCGGATGGGCTACATCCGGCTTCAATTGGGCGACTATCGCGGCAGCGCGGAGGCGTTTGAAGAGTGCCTCAAGCGGCGGCCGCGCTGGCCGGAGGCGCAGTTGAACGCCGGGCTCGCCTATTGGAAGATGGGCGATCTCAATGCGGCGCGCGTGGCGTTCCAGCGAACCATCGCCCTCGACCCCAACTCGCTGGAAGGGCTCCGGGGCCTGGCCGGGATCGCTCTCGAACAGGGCGATAACGAAGAGGCGCTCGAACTGCACCACCAGTTGATCGACAAGGGCCAGCGCTCGCCCGAGTTGCTTTACAACACCGGGCTGCTGCTGCAAAAAGCCTCCAAACACGACGAAGCGGCCCGCCTTTACCGCGAAGCGCTGGAAGTGGCGCCGGAGTTCGCCGAAGCGCAACTGAACCTCGGCATCGCCCTGAAGGCCCTCGGGCAGGAGGACGAGGCCCGCTCCTACTGGCGCAAGGCGCTCAAAACCAAGCCGGATCTGGCGGCCGGCTACTTCGAATAGCTGCACAGGCGAAACGCTGTCTGGCGGAGGGGTTCAGCGCGGCGTGTGGCCGCGTTGAATGACTTTCCGTGCCGCTGTCCGGTTTCCGAGCGTCCGCCCTGGGGTGGGAAGACCCTCGCGATGCTGCTCACCCGTTCCCGGTTTCTCCCGGAGAACGGGAGAAACCGGCCGCCGGGAAACGTTGCAGGCGTCGGGCGAATTGGACCTTCTCCGCGCCGCGATTTGTCGCCCTGATCGCTTGGCGGCGGGCGTTTCGCTGGCGCGGCCTCGGCGAAGACTTTCTCTGCCTTGCTTCCTTGGGCCGGGGCGATGACGAAAAAAGATGAATAGCTCGATTGACCGGCTCCCCAGCGGAAGATTATACTGTCTGAGGAGCTCGCGGTATTTGGCTCCAGATGGACGGATATGGAATCGCCTGATGGTAGTGGCTCGATGACCAAGCGGGATGAGCCGCCGTTGCGGGTGGGCTCTCTGCTGACGTCGTCTGCTCCGGTCGCGTGTTCTCTTCCGGCTTCTCTCGCCCTTCCTTGTTAGGGTGCTGAGGCTGGCTGCTCGCGACGGACGGAAGACGTCGCGCAGTGGCCCGCTCCACCCAATCTCATCCCCAGTTACGTAGCTCGCGTGTGTCGTGCGCTGGTTCACCGCCCGGAGACAGAGTACTCGCTGTCTGCTCCGGGGTAGGGTGATCCAGGCATCACGCGGAGACTCGTGCGCAAGTACGCGATTGGCGGCCACGTGCAAGGAGAGGTGCGATCATGCGCAACCTGCCGGTGGAAAAGAGCAACAGGAAGAATCGCCCGGCCAACCATGCCGTTCGCCGTGAAGAATGGCTTCGGGAAAGAGCGCTCCATGTGGACGTTCTGCGTGTCCTGGCGGAATTCGGCGCCACCTCAGAGGGGCTTGGTGAGGCCGCGGTCGAGCAGCGGATCCAGGAATTCGGCCGCAATACGGTCGTCCACGAGAAAGCGGCGGGGTGGTGGACGCATCTGCTTCGTGCGTTTAACAACGCGTTCATTTTTCTGCTGCTCGCCTTGGCGACCGTCGCGGCCCTGACCCGCGATTTCGAAGCAGCGGTCATTATCTCCACCATGGTGTTGATCAGCGCCGTCTTGCGGTTTACGCAGGAGTACCGCTCCAACCTGGCTGCGGAAAAGCTGAGGGAGATGGTTGAGACAACGGCGACGGTGACGCGCGAAGGCGTGAGAAGGGAGGTGCCCGTCGACGAGATCGTGCCGGG
>Ga0308414_1001823_pt1 | contig 13849 bp, 10 predicted proteins | sample HotsprSampleOS50_FD_205667 | JGI IMG/M metagenome (GOLD analysis project Ga0308414, IMG submission 205667) | Hot spring phototrophic mat microbial communities from Octopus Spring, Yellowstone National Park, Wyoming, United States - 20090730_OS50 ... | reverse complement strand
GACCAATATGATGGTAAAGACACGGTTTATTATCTGAAGTCTTTACTACTGTAGGATTGTTTGAAATCTGAATCATTTTTCTGTTACAGCTTGCAAATGGAAAAATTCTACGTAAATTTTTTAAAATATCTTTTAGTACTACAGTATTAATATATGGGCCAAAAAAGTATCCAGTATATTTATCCTTATCTTTATCTCTGATTATTCTTACTTTTGGAAAATCGTTAATGCCCTTTATGTATTTTTCTACTAATATCCAACTATATGTTTTATCATCTCTCATCAACACGTTAAATTTAGGTTTGTACTTCTTTATCAAATTTATTTCTAAAATTAATGCCTCTGCTTCTGTATCGACTGTAATAAATTCTAAATCGTAAGTTTCTTCAATCATTACCTGTTTTCTCTTTTCTAGGTTAATAAAACCATTAAAGTAACTCATTACTCTGTTTTTTAGATTTTTTGCTTTTCCTACATATATTACTGCATTGTCTTTATCTTTAAACATATAGCAACCAGATTCTTTGGGGAGCAGATTTAGCTTTTGTATTAATTTTTGTTTTTCTTCTTTTTTTAAGTTTGGCATAAATTTTTGGATAAATAATTTAATTCTGTTTTATAATATTCAATTAATTAAGCTTTAATCATGGAATTAAGTTATATTTTAACAACTATACTTTTTTCTATATTTTTTACATTTTTAATATCTTTTCCTATTATCAATTTACTTTATAGATTAAAAATTGTTCGCAAGGTGAATAATGACATGTCTTTTGTAATTATAGGACGTGAAAGTAAAATTGGCATTCCGATAATGGGGGGCTTAATTTTTGTAGTAACAATTATTGTTTTGAATTTATTTTTTAATCCTCATCCTAAAAAAGAGGGAGTTTTGATGATTTTAGTGATATTTTTATTATCTGCTTTACTTGGTGCTATAGATGATTATTTAAATGTAAAAGGAATAGAACGAAAAAAGCCTAAGTCTCTTTCAAAAGTTTTTGTACTTATTAGAGTACATAAAAAATTATATAAGAGAATTATATATTTACTTTCTTTGCCTTGGTATGCATACAAAAGTTTTTTTTATATGTTGGGTTCGAATCCTGGGAGTGGATTGCAAGCACATGAAAAAATTATAGTACAATCTATTGCTGGGCTTATTTTGGGTGGCACTTTATATTTTTTAACTCCTTTAGCTGCTCCTGAGGTAATAAAAATTCCACTTTTAAACTTAAACTTAGATTTAGGGATACTCTTTATTCCTTTTGCTTGGATTACAATGCTATTGATGACTAATGCTGTAAACTTAGCGGATGGCATGGACGGTCTAGTAGCAGGACAAGTAATTATAGCTTCTCTAGGATTTTTAGTTGTAGCTATTTTCCAAAATGATGTAAAAATAATTTTTTTGTTATCAACAACAATAGGTTCTTTAATTGCGTATTTATATTTTAATATACCTCCTGCAAGGTTTCAGATGGGTGATGTAGGTTCATTGGCCCTTGGTAGCTTATTAACCTGTGTTGCTTTTACTTTGCAACAGCCTTTGCTTCTTTTGGTTATTTGTTTCCCTTTTGCAATTACTTTGTTAAGTGCAGTTGTACAAGGAGTTGGAAGAAGATTTATTGGTCGTAGAATTTTTAAAATGGCACCAATACACTATCATTTGCAGCTTGAAAATAATTGGACAGAAGAAAAGGTTGTAATGAGATTATGGCTTTTTTCTATTATTTGCACTATACTGGGACTACTTGTATATTCAATATAAGCAAAGTATAAGATAGATTTATTATTTTGTTTACTTAATGTAAAATATGACTGTTTTTAATGTATTTTTTATAAATATAAGATACATTTAATATCTTTATATTTTAATATTTTATTAAATGTTTAGTACAAAAATTCAAATTAATCCTTGGATATTGTTTTATGCCTTTTTAGGAGTACTTTTAATAGATTTGGTTTTTAGATTACAAACTGTTTTGTTAATATTTTTTGTTGCTTTTATTATAAATTGTGGTTTAAGGCCAATAGTCTCTTGGCTAGAAGATAAACTAAAATTTAAGCGATCTGTTGCTATTACAATTGTATATTTAACAGGAATAGTATTGGCAATTTTAATATTAACTTTTATCTTTGGAGAAACTTATAGGCAAATTTTGTTGTTTTTTACAGATATTGATTCAAAGATATTTCAACTTTTAAATTTCTTACAGAATAATTTCCCATTTTTAGTGGATTTATTAAATATAGACAATATATCTAAACTTGATGTTAAATCTTTTATTGACAATACACCAATTTTAGTCCAAATATTATCCACCTTTGGTTCTCAGGGACTAAGGTTTGTATTCAATGCTTTTGAATTTATTTTATTCTTCTTGTTAATTATCATTTTATCTATATATATGATTAAACCTAAAGAAGGATTTTATACTAGTTTTGTTGGTATGTTACCTTCTAAAATTTCTAGAATAACACAAAATTTGTTACCAAAAATTGAATACAATTTAGGATCATGGTTAATAAGTTTATTTGTTTTAATGTTTTTTATTGGATTTTTTACTTATTTAATAATTTTATTACCTGGATTTTTTGATACAACTTATATACTAGGTAAGTACGCTTTATTGATAGCACTAATATCTGGATTGCTAGAAGCTGTTCCTAATATTGGACCAACTATTACTTTAATTATTACTTTAATTATAGCAATAACTTCTGGTGGTTCTATTCCAATTTTGATTTATATAATTATTATGTTTATGCTATTACAGCAAATAGAAGCATTATTTTTAGTTCCTATCATCATGAAAAAGGCTGTTAATTTACATCCTGTAGTTAGTATACTTGGAGTATTGGGAGGATTTAGTGTAGCTGGAGTGTTGGGAGCTTTATTATCAATGCCAGTTTTATCAGTTTTTCAAATTGTCTTTGTAGAGATTTTAAAATACTATAAAGATTTAGAAAACAAAAATTTACATACATACAACATAAACAAAAATCATTCTTCTTAAATAATATATATTACGAACTTTATACCAACTGGAATTGATGATAGACTAGTTAATTAAGCTTATGAAGCAATACAAGATACTATCAGATTAGTTTAGAGTTTCACTAATTTATGTGATTGAGTCTTGCCAGTAATCTTTTTTGTGTATTCTGTAAACAATTGTTGTTCGACTGCTCTCTTCCTTGTTGGACTACTCTAGTCACTTTTTCTGTTGAATTGTTTCTATTGTATCTATCTATATCTGGATGTAATAATCTATTTACCATGTTTAATTTTATTTTTACATTCTGATATACATTCATCGTCAATTTCTAGTTTCTTAAAGACTTCTTAATCTACATTGACACAAATAAGTTCTACTTACATCACGAAAGAATTTATTTAAGGTCTGTTTGGTTGCCTCTACCTTTGCTTTGTTTATTGTAAATAGTATAAATCTAATACGAACAAAATCAATTTATCAATAGGCTTTTTATATCATCAAAAGTCTTGCCTGAGAGTATACCACCTGCAAGTATGTCTACATCATTTATCTCCTTACCTAACCAAGTAGGGGCTATAAAATTCTTGAGTAGATCTTCAGATTCGAACTCAATCTCGGCTATGACTAAACCCTTTAATCTATGTTCAAAAACATCAATTTCTATAGTTATATTATTGTATGGGAAATAGTATCTAGTCTTTTCTATTCGTCTTTGTGAACAAGCAGCCAAAAATTTAAATTCCTCTTCTGTTAAATTTATTGTTTGTTCCAACATAACGTATCCGTTATCTGTATTAATTCGAGTCTTTTTAGTCATTTCAAAACAATCTCCTTGGTGCCTTGCCCTTAGTACTGCATGGTCAGTAATCTCTGGGAAGTAAACATCTACTATTTTTTTACTTTTAAGCCCTTCTAAAATAGGTAGTTCTTTTACTAGAAATCTTTTCTCTATTTCTAAACTGTTAGCCATATGTTTTTAATAACAAATTAATTAAATTTTGAGTTTAATGATAGGACAAACTTTTGAGCAATTTGTTTATGAATCTTATAAGATAAGGTATTAATCTTCTGATTATACTGATTTCCATGGTAATAAATTTCTTTAGTAGCTTCCAATATTTCTGATTGAACCAAAAAAATAAAGTCGCCAACAACTGCATTGTGAAGAAAGTTTACAGCATTTCCCTCATTCATTAAGTAAAAACTTTTATTTTGATTAAATAACATCATCAGATTTTTAGTAATACTTCTTTTTTGATAGTTTTTTAAAGTATGACTAAGTCCAAACTCATCATCAGCAGAGGTCGCGGAGCTGAGTATACAACCATCTTTAAGTAAACTAATATTATTATCGTTAATTGCATGATTGCCAGTACAGCTTATTATTACGTCAGAGCCTTTTAAAATATTCTCAAATGAGGGAATCTTGTATCCATGGCATGCAGCCTGAGCTTGTAAAACAGGATTAATATCATAAACCGATACCTGTCTACATTTTGACTTAGCAATTTGTGCTACGCTTTTACCAATCTTTCCATATCCTAATACACCTAAATTAATGTAGTTTGGTAGAATGTTAATCTCCCTCAAAATCACTTCAGTTGAGAAAAAAATAGATTGTCCAACGAGATAGTCTTCTTGTTCTTTAAGTGGGCTACGTGCTACACTTATTATTGGTAATCCGACTTCTTCAACTAGCTTTAAGTATTTTTGATGTCCATTTTCTGTATCTTCAACAACACCTAATAATCTGTCTTTTAATCTTAGTTTAAGTTTTTGTATTATTGGTGCAAAATATCCACCCATATCAAGAAGTATAAATTTTTTACATCTAGAATTTATGAGCAAATTCTCAATAATGTCACTACTTGAAATTTGTTCTCTACTTAAAAATTCAAATGTATATTTATCTTCTAATCGTTCAAGAGTAGGATAATGTATTGATTTGGGTTTAGGTATAATAGCAATTATTTTAGCTAACTTAGAAATTGCTTCTAGAAATAAAAAGCGATCAGGTAAGATGTGAGTCACTATAATTACTCCTAAATTATTCCTCATTTCTTCGTTAGCAAAGGTATCTAAAAAATTACCTATCTGACTATATGTTGTTTCAAGTATTTTCGACATAAGCTCGTATAGTATAAATACAAACAATATATTTACATTTATTTTTCTTTTTTAAGTTTAAGTATATAAAATAATTTATATAAAAAAACAATGGCTAAGATATATAACGTTTATTTTAAGCTTAGCCATTGTTGGCGGTTATGATTTGATTTATGAACATCCAGTTGTACTTCCACAATCTGAACATACAGAACAAGATCCACTCTTTATAGTTTTCATACTACCACATTGTTTGCAAACCTCTCCAGTATATCCCATAGATATAGCATTTTTAGCTTTGTCATAATTAGATATATTTTCGTCTAAAATGTTGTTATCTATTAATTTTGGTAAGTTGTTTTCAATAACTTTTTCTGCTTCGTCGTTTAATTTTGTGTTATTTTTGAGTTCTGTATACCCTTTACCATTTACCATAGGTATTCTTATTCTGTAATTACTACCTTCTCTATAGGATCTATCTACTAACTCTGGATTGTGATATAGTTTAGCTCTTTCTGGATCTAAAAATTTTAAAGCCAACCATCTGCCAATATAATCTATGATAGATTTAGCTATAGGGATTTCTTTATTGTTAGTCATTCCACTTGGTTCAAATTTTAAGTTGGTGAGTTTGTTTACTAAAGCTTCTAATGGAACTCCATATTGCAAATTCATAGAAAGAGTTATTGCAAATGCATCCATTATTCCTGCTAAAAAGCTACCAACAGTACTTACTTTTATGAATATTTCTCCTGGTGATCCATCTTCGTATAATCCAACTATAATATATCCTTCGTATCCACCAACTTCGAATTTGTGAGTTATACTATGTCGCTCTTGTGGTAACTTACGCCTCAAAGGTTTGTGTTGATTTGATACCTCGTTTTTTATTGAATTGTGTATATCTTTAACCTCGACTTCTATGTTCATTACCTGCTCGTTATTTTGAGCTAAATTAGCTAAATCTGATAATATTTGACTGTATTTATCACTACCCGTGTTTAAAGGTTGGCTGAGTTTAGATCCATCTCTATATAAGGCAACAGCTTTTAGCATATGTTTCCATCCTAGTAAGTATGCATCTTCGACATCTTTAAATGATGCATTTTCTGGTAGGTTAACTGTTTTGCTTATAGCACCACTTAAAAATGGTTGAGCTGCTGCCATTTGCTTAATGTGTCCGATTGTAGAGATGTACCTTTTACCTTTGTTTCCGCATTTATTTGCGCAATCAAATATAGGTAAATGTTCATCCTTTATATGTGGAGCTCCTTCTATAGTCATAGTCCCAAATACGTACTCATTTGCTTTTTCTATTTCTTCTTTTGAAAAACCTAGATATTCTAAAATGTCAAAATTTGGATTGTTAAATTTATCTTTTTCTATCTTTAATTCTTTAGCCAAAAAGTCTTCGCTTATGTTCCATTTAAATGTGCTTTTTAGATCAAAGCCGAATTGGATAGCACTTTCTATTTGTTGTATAACTTCAAAGGTAAATCCTTTTTCGGTTAATGTTTTGTGATTAATAAATGGAGCATTTTCTAATGTTTGATATCCAATTATATATTTTTCAATATCTTGTATTTCTGCTTCTGAATATCCTAAAGATCCTAAAGCTGGTCTAACTCCTTGATTAACAATTTTGAAATATCCACCCCCTACTAATTTTTTGAATTTTACTAGTGCAAAGTCTGGTTCTATTCCAGTTGTATCAAAATCCATTAATAAACCTATAGTACCGGTAGGAGCTATTAATGTGGTCTGTGCATTTCTGTAGCCATATTCTTCTCCTAATTCCAAAGCTTGATCCCAGATTGTTTTTGCAGAAGTACTTAAATATTCAGGTAATAAATCATGTCTTAATTTAAATGGTTTTATTGTTAAATTTTCATATTCAGAATCATCTGCTCCATAAGCTGCTCTCCGGTGATTTCTGATTACCCTTAACATATGATCTTTATTTTTTTGATATTCTTCAAATGTTCCTAAAATGCTTGCTAATTCTGCACTTGTAGCATAAGATTCTCCACCCATGACTGCTGTAATTGCGCCTGTGATGGCATAACCTTCATCGCTTTCGTATGGTATACCCATTTGCATCAGTAAAGCTCCTAAATTTCCATATCCTAGTCCGAGGGTACGAAACTTGTATGTGTTTAAAGCAACTTCATCTGTAGGAAGATGAGACATAAGCACAGAAATTTCTAGCACTATTGTCCATAATCTCACAGCATGCTGAAATTTTTCTATATCAAAAGTTTTATTTTTAGAATCGTAAAATTTCAACAAATTTAAAGATGCTAAGTTACATGCTGTATTATCCAAAAACATATACTCTGAACAAGGATTACTTGCATTGATTCTTCCACTCTCTGGACATGTATGCCATTCGTTGATTGTGCTATCATACTGAACTCCAGGATCAGCTGATTCCCAAGCCGATCTAACGATTTTATCCCACAAATATTTTGCTTTTACACTTTTATTTACATTTCCATCTGTTCTATTTATTAAATCCCAGTTTTCATCTTTGAACATTTTCTCGAAAAATGTGTTTGGGATTCTAACTGAGTTATTAGAATTTTGCCCTGATACTGTTGCATATGCTTCTGATCTAAAATCTGTATCATAGACTTCAAAAGTAAATTCTGATGACTTTACACCGTTTTCTACAAGCATTAGGACACGCTTGATGTAGTTTGCAGGTATATTGTTTTTATAAGCTTCTATTATAGCTTTCTGTAAATCTTTATTGTTTTCTATGTCTGTTCCATTTTTTTCAGCGCATTCAAATATGTTTTTTAGATTTTGATATGCACTTTTTGATCCTGCAACTATTGCTAATACCTTTCTCTCTTCAACAACCTTCCATTCGATAAATTTTTCTATTTCTGGATGATCCATATCTACGCATACCATTTTTGCTGCCCTTCTGGTGGTTCCTCCAGATTTTATGGCTCCAGCTCCTGTATCAAAAATTTTAAGAAAGCTCATTAGACCTGAAGATTTACCACCTCCAGATAAGCTTTCTCCTTCGGCCCTAAGTGGTGAAAAGTTTATTCCACTACCAGATCCATATTTAAATATTCTTGCTTCTGTAGTTAAAGTATCATATATACCTCCTTTATTAACCAAGTCGTCTTTTATAGATAAAATAAAACATGCATGAGCTTGTGTACGTGTATATGCATCTTCTGATTGTTTTAGTTCTTTTGTTTCTGGATCTACATACCAGTGTCCTTGAGCATGCCCTTTTATTCCATACATTAAGCTAAGACCTGTATTAAACCACTGTGGACTATTTGGGGCTGCTATTTGGTCTATAAGCATTCTAGCAATTTCGTGTTCAAATGCATCTGCATCTTGGTTTGAATCAAAATATCCATACTTTTCTCCCCACCACCTCCAAGTTTTGGCAAGCCTAGTTACTGCTTGTTTGGCGGATTTTTCGCTTCCTGTAATTATTTCACCATTTTCGTTTCTAACTGGGTTGCCTTGTTCGTCTATTATTGGAACGCCTTTTTTTCTTAAATATTTTTGTGCCAAAATGTCTGTTGCAATTTGACTCCAATTAGAAGGAACTTCTACATCGTTCATTTCAAACACTGTACTTCCATCGGGGTTTGTTATTTTGCTAGTCCTTTTTTCAAATTCAATTCCTTCAAATGGATTATTTAAATTTTTAGTGAATACTCTATCTATTTTTAAACTATTAGATCCTATATTTTTTGATATTCTTTTTTTAACATTTTCTGAAATACTCATATTTTAGTAATTAAAAAATAAATTTTTTATGTACAAAAATTTCTTGATAAGTTGTTATTATTTTCTATTTATCTTCTTTTTTTCTTTTTGAAGTTAATCTTTTTAGTTCTTTTTCTACGTCTTCAAGCGAAGAGAACTCTTTGTATACCGCTGCAAACAAGAGAGCTCCAAGTTTATCTATTTCTGTTAATCTAGACAGTACCATTTCACCTATTTCTATACTTTTTATTATTTGAGTATCTTTGTTTAACAACTCATGCACAATGTCATCTATCATTTCTTGTATTTGAGAGTCGGTTATTGGTCTTTTTTTAACCGCTTTTAAAACACCTCTTTTTATTTTTTCTGGGTCAAACTCCTCTATTCTACCGTCTCTTTTTAATACATTAATTGTTATTTGTTCTATTCGCTCGTATGTTGTAAATCTTTTTTTGCATCTGTCACACTCTCTTCTTCGTCTAATTACTGCATCATCATTTTCTCTAGTTTCGATTACTTTACTTGAATGATAACCACAAAAAGGACATTTCATTATTTTTTAATAAACACTACATGTAGTTAATATTTTGTTTTATAACACTATATGTAGTGTTTGTCAATTTTTACCTACGAAAATTTCACTTCGTTTTTTCTTTAAACTTAGCAGATTAGAATTTAAGTAACTAAATAAAATACTATAGGTAATATAACTAACAAAAATATATGCTAGATTTATTAATTATTGAGTTCGAAATACATTTACATTTACTATATTTGTTTAGTTAAACCAATTGAAATGGTATTAAATTAAATAAATTTAGGCTTTATTTTTAATTATCTACTTTAAATTTTAATTATTAATTGTGTATTTATTTATATATTTTTAGGTTAAATAGCTTAAAGTAAGTTAATTGGTAGGTTTTATTTTGGTACTAATCTATTTAAATCCTTTTATTAACACATTTTTAGTATAATTTTACAAATAGTTATGTTCTTTGAATAAGTTGATGTTAAAAATTTAGTTTTTATCTTAAAAAAATGAAATGGTTTCATGCTATAGGTATATGTGGGAAAACAACTTCTAATGTAGCATTAATGTTTAAACGCTTAGGTTGGTTTGTAACTGGTTCTGATACTCAATATTTTCCTCCTGCTTCTGATTTGTTAAAAAAAAATTTAATTCCTACAGTAGAAGGATATAGTTATAAACACTTAACAAAGCAGTTTTGGATGGATCATTTATCCAATATAGGTAATTACGACTTATTCAAAGAAAAAATTGAAAATATATCTTTATATCCAGATCTCTGTTTGATTGTAGAATCAGCTTCTAATAAAAATAAAGAATATTTGTTTGCAAAATCTAAGGGCATTAAAGTATTACCATTTTCTCAAATATTATCCGAGTATTTAATTAAAGATGAGTCTGTTGTTGTAGTTGGATCTGCTGGGAAAACGACAACAACTTCTTTGATAGTTTTTGCTTTGCAAAAGTTAAAACTAGATCCAAGTTATATGATAGGTGGAGAATGTATTAATATTCAAGATTCTTTAAAACTTACACATTCTAACTATAGTGTTGTAGAGGGAGATGAATTTTATAATGAAGAATTAGCAAAAGGACCTAAATTTATGGAATATAAACCTAAATATTTAGTTATTACAAATATTGGGTGGGAGCATCAAGATATTTACCCAACTAGAGAGTCTTATTTACATGTTTTTCAGCATTTAGTTAGTATAGTTGATAAAAATGGATTTATTGTAGCTCTAGAAAACAAAACAATTAAAAATGTTTTAGTTAAAGCAAAGGTTCCTGTATTCTTTTATTCACTGAAGAAGAAACAATCTAATTATTTTGTACGTGTCAAAAAAGATAATAAAGGTCTAATTAGTTTAGTTTTTAATGATTTAGAAGATGAAATATCGTTTGAAGTTTCAAGTTTTAGCCTTATTGGTGAGTACAACTATTTAAATTACTTGGCTTTGTATGTATTAATCAAAAAATTAAATATTTTTGGTAATCGAAATAATTTAGTTGATTTTTTTAAAGATGTTTTAGCTGAATTTAAAGGAGTAAGAAAAAGACTAGAAATACTTAAAAAAGATAAAAATTTAATTGTTATTGATGATTTTGGCATTGCCCCAAGTCGTATTAAGAACTCTATTAAAACTATTAAAAATTTTTTTACTGGTTATAAAATAGTTGTAATTTTTGAACCTAATTCAGGTAGTAGAATTAAAAACGATACTTTGCTAAAAAATATGTATGATAAAGTTTTTGATGGAACAAAAATGATAATTATACCGACTTTGTCGGGAAATGAAGATTTATTGACTGGAAAGGATCTTAGTAATTTTTTGAATAGTATGGGTTACAATAGTAAATATGTAGAAACTGAATTTATTTTGAATGAAGTACAAAATTTTCTGAAAGGGTCAAAAGATAAGTTTGTAATTTTGGTAGCAAGTTCATATAGATTAACAGAATTAGCTCAAAATTTAGCTAAATTACAATGAGTTTACAGAAAGCTAGAGATATATTACTTAATTCCTTCTCAAGTCAGACTAATTCAGGTTCTAAGCATGCTAAACATGAATTCCAGGCATATGCATATAGATTAGCATATGATTTAAATGATTTAGTAAATTTAAAAATGTATTTAAGACTAGCAAAAAATGTAGAGAGACCTTTATTAGAGGAAGCTTATGCATATGCAATAGATAGTACTGTAGAAAATAAATCTAGAGTATTTTTGTGGAAGCTAAAGAAGATTAGATCGGAGTTTAAAAAAAAGTTAATTGCAAATAACTTTAACCTTGATCATGTTCTTAGTCAGTTGAGAAAATTTAGGAATACTTTTGTTAATGAAATTTTTCACAAAATTTTGCAAGATAGTAATTTTGATACTGTACTAAGTTGTTTGCAAGAAAATCATTTAGTTTCTAAAAAAAATTTCGCAGAATATGCTTTAGTTATTAATTTGTCTTCAAACAAAATATATGATTTTTTTTGTGATTACCAATATAAAACACATATAATTGAAATTTCGGATAAATTGTCAAAAATTTACAAAGATAAGATGTCACTTAAAAATAACTCAAAGTTTAAAATATTCGTTACTAACATATTTAAGAAGGTGTTTTCTACAAAATATTCTTTGATCTATTCAGATTGTTTTTTGAATTTTATTCCAATGGATTTTGAATCTAAATTTTTATTTATCCTAAGTAAAATAGTAGATCCTGAAGGTGTTATAGTTTTGGGATTCAAATCTAGTGATGTAAATGTTCAAGAGTGGAGAGAGGTAAATATAAATAATACAAATGCCTTATTTTTTTATAAAACTATTACTCCAAAGCATTTTGAGTCTATAACTGAAAGTTTAGGTTTTAATATTATCTACAAAATAAGTGTAAAAGATACTTATTTTTATTTTTTAAGTTTTTCCAACTTTTAACTTTGGTATATGGATGTAAAAATAGAGGCATCTTGGAGAGATTTTTTAGCCGATGAGTTTAGAAAGGAATATTTTTATCGGCTAGTTGAAAAGGTTAAAGACCTATATAAAAATGCTATAGTTTTTCCCCCAGCTAAATATATTTTTCGCGCCTTTGATCTTGTTCCTTTAAATAGTTTGAAAGTTGTTGTAATTGGACAAGATCCTTATCACACGCCTGGTGTGGCTGATGGTTTAGCTTTTTCTTCTATGCCTAATAATCCAATACCTCCATCTTTGCAAAATATATTTAAAGAAATAGAGAATGACATGGGATACACTCCATATAACAACCCTGATCTTTCTAGATGGGCTAAACAAGGTGTTTTGCTTCTAAATACTACTTTAACTGTAGAAAAGTCTAAACCTTATTCACACAAAGGAATAGGATGGGAAATTTTTACTGATTCCGTAATTTCAAGGGTATCGAGTTATTTGAATAATATTGTGTTTATTTTATGGGGATCGCATGCTAGACAGAAAAAAGTATTAATAGATATCTCAAAACATTTAATAATAGAATCTGCACATCCATCACCTTTTTCTGCTGAAAAAGGTTTTTTTGGTAGTAGACCTTTTTCTAAAACAAACCAATATTTAATTGAACATGATAAGAATGAGATTGATTGGAGGTAATGTGTATAGTAAGGTATAATACATCTGTATTTATAATTTTATTAATTGTAGATGTTTAAAATATTGTTTATTTAACTTATTTTTAACATTTTTTAGTTTTAGCATTTTTACAGAATGATATCTATATTAATTACCGCATGGAAAGAACCAAATACTATAGGTAAAGCTATTGAATGTTTAGCTGCGAATGAGTACTCTGGAATAGAAGATGATTTTGAAATATTGTTAGCGGCTCCAGACACAGAAACTCACGAGGCAGCTATTCAAAAAGTAAAAGAATTAAACGTAGAAAATAAATTTAAATATATTAAGGATCCGTGTAAAGGTAAGCCTGTAGCTTTGAATATTTTATTTAGGGAAGCTAAAGGTGATATTTTTGTTTTGACTGATGGAGATGTTTATTTTGATAAACTAGCAGTGAGATATCTTCTTAATTTCTTAAACTCCAATCAGTCTTTTGGAGGAGTAAGTGGTAGGCCAGTAGCTTTAAATCCAAGAAATCAATCTATTTTTGATTACTGGGCACATTTGCAAGCAGATGCTGTTCATCAAATGCGTTTAAATTCCAGAAATACATTTTTCCCTATGAGTGGTTATATTATGGCTATAAGAAATTTAAATTACAACCTACCAGAAAATTTATTTTTAGATGATGCATATATTTCATATTTTATTTTTAAACAAGGATACAAAATTGGGTATGAACCTAGTGCAAAGGCTTTTGTTAAATATCCTACTAATTGGAGAGATTTTGAGAAACAAAAACTTCGAAGTTTGTTGGGTTTTGAACAACTTAAATCTTATGATGTTTATGACCCTAAAGTTAAATCTAGGTCTTTTTTCCAAGAATTATTGTATTTT
>Ga0308414_1001819_pt1 | contig 13880 bp, 12 predicted proteins | sample HotsprSampleOS50_FD_205667 | JGI IMG/M metagenome (GOLD analysis project Ga0308414, IMG submission 205667) | Hot spring phototrophic mat microbial communities from Octopus Spring, Yellowstone National Park, Wyoming, United States - 20090730_OS50 ... | reverse complement strand
TCTCATCGCAGTGGTCCTCGACGACCCGCGAGAACAGGAGCTGCCCGACGTCGGGCTCGTGGCGCTGGAGGAGGCCGAGACCGGCGCGCGCTGGCTGGTCGACACGGGAGATCGGCGCGTGCGCGAGGCCTTCGCGGTGCGTGCGGCGGCTGCCCGGACCGAGCGGCAGCGCCTGCTGCGCGCGGCGGATATCGACGCCATCGAGGTGTCGACGGGGCGGCCCTACACGGAGGCGTTGCTACGCTTCTTTCGCATGCGGGAGCGGCGGCGATGAGGTGGTCGTTCCGAGGCATCGTGCTCGGCCTGGGGCTTCTCGGGATGCTCAGCGCGGCGGCGGCGACGCTCGATGCCGGGGACGCTCCGGTGCGACTCCGTGCCTGGGCCGAACCCGACACCGTGACCGTCGGCCAACGCTTTCGCTATGTCGTCGAGGTGGCCGTCGCGCCCGAGGTCGAAGTCGTGCTGGGGCAGCCCACCGAGCGCCTCGGCCCCTTCGACATCGTCGATTTCGGCGACGAGACGCCACGCGAGGCGGAGGGACGGCGGATCGTCACACGGTGGTATCGTCTGGTCGGGTGGAGCCCCGGGCATCAGCTCATTCGTTCCCCGCCCGTGCACTATCGTCGCCCGGGCGAGGCCCTCGCCGAGGCCGAAGGAGACGACGTGGGCGTGACGGTGGCGAGCCTGGTCGAGGCGGCTGGCCCGCATCCCGAGCTGCGGGACGTGAAGGGGCCCGAGCCGTTTCCGCCGGATCCGCGGCCATGGCTCGTCGCCGGGCTGCTGCTCGCGCTGGCGAGCGGCATGGCGCTGACGGTGGCGCTGCTTCGACGCCGTCGTCGACACCAGGGGCGGCCGGCTCCGGTCCGCCCGCCGCACGAGATCGCGGCTACGGCTCTCGAGGAGCTGCGCCGCCAGCGCCTGCCCGAGGCGGGGGCGTTCGACGCGTACTACGTGGCGCTGTCGTCCATCGTGCGCAGCTACCTCGAGCAGCGCTTCGGACTGCGCGCGCCCGAGATGACGACCGAGGAGTTCCTGCAGGCGACCGCACGCAGCGGCGCACTCGATCGGCCACATCGGGCGCTGCTCGCGGAGTTCCTCGGCGAATCGGACCTGGTCAAGTTCGCGCGGCACATCCCCCGGCTCGCGGATGCCGAGCGGGCCTGGACCGCGGCGCGGCGCTTCGTCGACGACACCGCGGACCGCCTGGGCGAGGAGCGGCGTGCGGCTGGCTAGCCCGGCAATGCTCGTATGGCTCCTCCTGGTCATCGTTACCGTGGCCTGGGGGCGTCGCCGCCGGCGCGGGACACCAGCGATCCGCTTCCCGTCGCTGGCGGTGCTGCGTGCGGCGTCGCCCGGCGACGCCGCACGCCGTCGCCTCGTGCTCCAGGGCCTGCGCCTGGGAGCGCTCGCCCTGCTGGCGCTGGCACTGGCGCGGCCGCAGCTCGGGAGCGTCGAGACGCGGGTCCACCGCGAGGGCGTCGATATCGTGCTCGCGGTCGACGTCTCCGGCAGCATGCTGGCCGAGGACTTCACCCTGGAAGGACGGCGGGCCAATCGCCTCGACGCGGTCAAGGCCGTCGTTCGCGACTTCGTGCGCGGCCGGCCCGATGACCGGATCGGTCTCGTCCTCTTCGCGGCCCGGCCGTACACGCAAGCTCCGCTCACGCTCGATCACGGCTGGCTGCTGCAGCACCTGGAGCGTGCCCGCGTCGGCATGATCGAGGACGGCACGGCCGTGGGCTCGGCGTTGGCCACGGCCACCAACCGCCTTCGTGCCTCGACGGCTCCGAGTCGCTTCGTCGTTCTGCTTACCGACGGTGTGAGCAATGCCGGGACCATCACGCCGCAGACGGCCGCCGAGGCGGCCGCCGCGCTGGGCATCAAGGTCTACACGGTCGGTGCGGGCAGCGAGGGTATGGCGCCGTATCCCGTGAAGGATTTCTTCGGCAACACCGTCTATCGCCCGGTGCCGGTGGAGATCGACGAAAAGACGCTGCGCGCCGTGGCCGAGCGGACGGGTGGGCGCTACTTCCGGGCGACCGACACCACCGCCCTGCGCGCCATCTATGCCGAGATCGACCGGGCGGAAAAGGCGCCGGTGGAGACGCCGCAGCTCGAAGAGTGGCGCGAGGCGTACCCGTGGCTGGTGTGGCCTGCGCTCCTGCTTTTATTGAGCGAGGTCGTGCTGGCTCGTACGGCGTTGCGTGTGCTGCCCTGACCATGCTCTGGCGCGAACCTGTCGTGCTCCTGGCGCTCGGCCTGGTGCCGCTGCTCGGGCTCTTCTTTCTCTGGGCCGAACGGGCGCGGCGCCGCGCGCTCGATCGTTTTGTCGCCGCGAGCCTGCAGCCGATCGTCGTCCCCGACCTGGACCTGCGCCGCCGCCGGGTGCGGGAAGGGTTCCTCGTGGCCGTCGTGGCGCTCCTCGTCGTCGCGCTGGCTGGCCCGCGTTGGGGATTCGAGTGGGAGGAAGTGCGCCGCCAGGGGCTCGACCTGGTCGTCGCGCTCGATACCTCGCGCAGCATGCGGGCTACCGACGTCCGGCCCGACCGGCTGACCCGTGCGCGGCTTGGGGTGCGGGATCTCGTGGCCGAGGCGCGCGGCGACCGCCTGGCGCTGGTAGCGTTCGCCGGGACAGCCTTTCTGCAATGTCCGCTCACGCTCGACCATACGGCTTTCCTGCAGGCACTCGACGCCGTCGAGGTCGGCCTCATCCCCCGCGGCGGCACGAATCTCGCTGCCGCCCTGCAGGCTGCGCTCGAGGCTTTCGAGGGTCGCGAGGGCAAGCATCAGGCCGTCGTGCTGATCACCGACGGCGAGAAGACCGAGGGCGATGTCGCCGCTGCCGTGGCAGCCGCCAAGGCCCGAGGCGTCAAGGTGTTCACCGTCGGCATCGGGACGGCCGAGGGCGAGCTGATTCCGCTCGAGGGTGGAGGGTTCGTGAAGGACCGCAAGGGGCAGGTCGTGAAGTCTCGCCTCGACGAGAAGACGCTGCAGGAGATCGCCGTGGAGACGGGCGGCGTGTATCTGCGCGCCGAGGGAGCGGCGCTCGGTCTGGCCGACCTCTACCGCGACCACATCGCCGTCCTGGAGCGCCGTGCCCTAGGGAGCACGCTCGTCCGGCGTTACGAGCATCGCTTCCAGTGGCCCCTGGCCCTGGCGCTGCTGCTCCTGCTTGCGGAGTCGCTGCTGGTGGACCGACGTGCCATGGCGAGCCGTTCGCGAGAAGCGGCCTGGTCGCGTGCCGCGGCAGCGGTCCTGCTGCTCGCCGTCGGGACGGGATGGCTCGATCCGCATGCGGCGGGCAGGGAGGGCAACCGGCTCTTCGCCGAGGGGCGCTTCGACGAGGCGGCCCAGCAGTACAACCAGGGGCTGCTCGATGCGCCCGACTCGGCGGCCCTGCACTTCAACCTGGGCGTGGCCCGCTACAAGGAGGGCAAGCTGGACGAGGCGCTGGCGGCCTTTGCCCAGGTTCCGGCGAGCGAGGGCGATGCAGGGCGGACGGCCGCGCTGGCCTACAACATCGGCAACGTGAAATTCCGCCAGGGCGAGGCCCTGGAAGCGAGCGATCCGCAGCAGGCGCTTGCGCGCTGGGCGGAGGCGCTGGTGGCCTACCGCCGCGCCCTGGGTGCCAATCCCGACGACCAGGATGCCAAGTTCAATCACGAGCTGGTCGAGCGCCGCATCGCCGAGCTCCGCCGCCGGCTCGAAGAGCAGGCGAAACAGGAGGCGCACGAGCCGCAGGGAGCGCCGCAGGATCGAGACGACGCACAGCAGGCAGCACCCGCGAGCCAGGGCGAGGGCGAGCAGGAGCCGCCGGCTGACGAGGCCCACGGCGAGGAGCCTCGGCCAGAGCGCGGCACGGCCGAGGCGCCCTCTGGCGCCGACACGCCGCAGGAGGCGACGGCCGGTGAGCAAGCAGGGGGCGCCGTGGCCGAGGGCACACGGAGCGAGGGCGAGATGACGCCAGGCGAGGCGACGGCGCTGCTCGATGCCCAGCGCGAGCAGGAGGTCCACCCGGACGAGATCGTGCGCCGCCTCCAGGGCGCGCGGGTCGCCGAGCCGGCGGAGGACTGGTGAGCGTGGTGCCGTGTCTCGTCGTCGCGGTGGTCGCGCTGGCGCAGGCCGCCAGTGCTGCCGTGACCGCCGGCGCGCGCATTGCCCCCCAAAGCGTCGCCGTGGGCGAGCCCGCGGATCTCGCCGTGGTGGTGCAGGGCACGCAACAGGCCGGTGTTCCAGCGATTCCCCCCGTGGATGGCCTGCGAATCGACTACGTCGGCCCCGAAACGCAGATGGCCATCGTCAACGGCCAGATGACGGCCTCGGTTACGCACCATTTCACGGTTGTTCCGCAACGCGCAGGGACCTTCACCGTGGGGCCGATCACCGTCGACGCGGCGGGGCGAACGCTCGCCGCGGGCGTCGTCACCTTGCGCGTGGCGCAGGGATCTGCGGGCGGGGCCGGGCCGGAGGCCGAGCTGACGGTGCGACTGTCGGTGCCGCGCACCGCCGTCTACCTGGGCGAGCGCGTCCCCGTGCGTGTCGAGCTGCGGGTCGGAGCGGTGCAGGTGACCGACGTGAGCTACCCGCGCATTCTCGGCGATGGCTTCAGTCTCGAGCCCTTCGCCGAGCCGACCCAGCGCCAGGAGCAAGAGGCGACGGTCGTCGAGTTTCGCACGGCCGTGACCCCAGCCCGGGCGGGAAGCCTCACGCTCGGGCCGGCGGTCCTGCCACTCGCCGTGCTCCGTCCGCGGGCGCAGCGCCGGAGCTTCTTCGGCGGCTCGGTGCGGCAGCAAGTCGAGCTGCGCAGCGAGGCGTTCGCGCTCGAGGTCCTGCCGCTGCCCGCAGAGGGGCGTCCTGCGGAGTTCTCCGGTGCCGTCGGTCGCTTCACGATCACGGCTCGGGCGGCGCCCACCGAGCTCGCGGCTGGCGACCCCGTGACCGTGACGATGGACGTGCGCGGCGAGGGAGCCGCCATGCCGGGCGGGGTGCCAGCGTCCGAGACCTTCCGCGTCTATCCCGTCCAGCCTGCCATACGACAGCCGGAAGTGGCCCCGGGGGTCGTACACCGCATCTTCGAGCAGGTGGTGATCCCCCAGCGGCCTGGACCGGCAACGCTCCCGCCGCTCGCCTTCGCCTTCTTCGATCCCGAGGCGCGAGCCTACCGCACGGTGACCCACGCCCCCATCGCCCTCGTCGTGCGCGACAGTGCCGGCCGCAGCGATCGGCCGCAGATCGTGGGCAGTGAGAGCGCGCCGCCCGAGCGCGCCGAACCCCTCGGGCGCGACCTGGTCTCGATCAAGGATGCCCCGGGGCGATGGCGCTCCCTCGGCGCTGCGCGCTGGCGGTCGGCGGCCTTCTGGATCGCGCAGCTGCCGCCGCTCGTCGTGCTCGTGCTGGTCGCGGTCTGGGACCGTCGCCGCCAACGCGACGCCCGCGATCCCGCTCGGCTGCGCGTCGAGCGCGCGCGGCGCATGGCGCACGACGAGCTCGCCATGGCGCGCCGGGCGCTGGCCGCGGGCGACCGCTCGGGCTGCTACGATGCGATCGCACGGGCGCTCACGGGCTATCTCGCGGCGTGGCTCGACCTGGCACCTGGCAGTGTCACACCCGAAGAAATCGTGGCACGACTGCGTGCTGCAGGGGTTGCCGACCCCACGCTCGACGAGGCGCGCAGCGTGCTCGCCGCCTGCGAAGAGACGCGCTTCGCACCCCGCGGTAGCGCCAACGCGGATGCGGCTCGCACCATCGCCCAGGCGGAGGCGGTGATCCGGGCGTGCCAGCGCACGCGGTCGCGGGCGCCACGCGCGCGTGCGGCCGCTGCGCTCGTCGTGATCGGGCTCGCAGCGAGCATCGGGGCGACCCGCGCCGCGGAATCCCCAGAGGCGCTGTTCTATCGCGGCAACACGCTCTACGGCGAGGGGCGATTCGCCGAAGCCGCCGCGAGCTATCTGGCCGCCCGCGCGCAGGGCAGGACGAGCGCCGCCCTCGAGTACAACCTTGGCACGGCCTGGGCGAAGGCTGGCGAGACGGGCCGGGCCATCCTCGCCTACGAGCGAGCGCGCCGACTGGCCCCGCGCGACCCGGACCTGCTGGCCAATCTGAGCTTCGTCCGTCCGGCGGGAAGCGAGGTGCTGCCTGCGTGGTGGCAGCGGATCGCGTTTCCGCTCGGGACGCGCTGGACCACGGACGAGCTGCTTCTGGTCTCGGCGATCGCCTGGTGGGTGGGATGCCTCGCGCTCGCGGCGAGCCGTCTGGCAGCGGTGCTTGCGCGACCCTCGCGGCTGGCGGCGCTCGTGGCGGCCTGCCTCCTCGTGCTCGCCGGCAGCTCGGCAGCCTGGCGCGCGGCCCGGGTCGATGCCCGCGGCTGGGCAGTCGTGACCGCGACCACCCCCGTGACGGCCCGCTTCGAGCCGACGCCCTCGGGCACGGCCCACTTCGAGGCGGCGCCGGGAACGCTCGTTGTCGTGCGGAGCGAGCGTGGCGACTGGGCGCAGGTCGAACGCGGCGACGGTCTGCGCGGATGGGTCGAGCGCAGCGCGATCGAGCCGATCTGAGCGAGTGCGCGGCTCCCGGTGTGTGTCTCAAGGCGGCGAGCGCTCGCGGAGCCGCGCGGCGATCGCGAAATGCTCGGCCGCGCGGGCCTCGTCCCCGATCCGATCCCGCCAGTGCTCGGCGGCGTACTCGTGGAGAAGGGCATCCTCGGGATACTCGGCAAGCAGCGCCTCGATGTCGGGGATCACCTCGCGCGGGCGGCCGGCCCGGGCCGCGATCACCATCAACGCCTTCAGGGCGTCGTACCCGCCCGCGAACACGACATCGCTCCCGGGCGTACGCCACGCCTGCGCGAGCCCGCGGCGCAGCTCCGCGAAGGCTGCATCGGCGTCGCGACGCTCCGCCCACAGGCGAATCGCAGCGACGATCGGCTCGTTGAGGCGATGCGCAAGACGTGCCCGTTGATCGGCGAGCAGGGTGGTCGAGGTGGCAGCGATCACGACCACGGCCGCGGCCGTGGCCAGGGCGGGGCGCCAGGCGCGCCCGTGCAGCCACTGGCCGAGCCGCACTGCAGTCGCCGCGGCGTGGGGCAGCAGGGCTGCCACCAGCACCAGCCGGTAGCGCCCCACCACCGTCGCGTACATGAGGCCAGCAAGCGTCACCACGATGAACCACCGCAGCAGGCGCTCGTCCGGCCCCCGCCGGCGCTCGAGCCACAGGCCCGCGAGCGCCAGGGCCAGCACCAGCGCATAGGGCGGCCCGATGTGCAGGACCGGCGAGCGCTCGGCAAAGTAATACCAGTTCACGTTGTCCGCTGGCTCGTAGCTGGCCAGGATGGCGGCCAGCTTGCGAGCCTCCCAGCGCAGCAGCGCGCCCAGGCTCTCGTGTGTGCCCAGCGTGAGCCAGATGGTCCGCCAGAGACTCCCGTCCGCCTCGGTGAGAATCCGCTTGGTCGAGGCGGGAATCTCCAGGTCGGTCGGCGAGCCGTCGGCGGCGTGCCCGAAGATGAATCCTTCCTGCGCTCGCGTCGAGAACGCCAGCAGGGGGGCGTCGACAATCGCGTTGCGGAGGGCGAGCGGCGCCAGCCCGAGCCCTGCGCCGCACGCGAGCGCCGCGAGGCCGAGCCACCGAGATGGCCGCGGGATCCGGCCACCCGCCCAGACGATGGCCACGGGCGCGAAGAGCAGCGTCGTCTCGCGCGTCAACAGGGCGAGCGCAAACGCAAGACCCGCGACGAGCCAGCGAGGCCACCCCCCAGCCGGCGCGCGCCCGAGCGCCCACAGCAGGAAGAGGCTCGTCGTGACGGCCAGCGTATCGCGCAGCCACACCACCTCGTGGAGCACGAGCGGCCCGTAGAGCGCGGCGCCTGTTCCCGCGACCGTGGCCACGGTCGGGCCGAAAGTCCGCGCCGCGATCAGAAACACGAGGGCGACGCTGGCGAGCCCGAGCAGGAGATGCCCGAGCGCCACCGACCAGAAATCCGTTCCCAGGACTGCCCGGATGACAGCCAGCACGTAGGGATAGAGCGGCGCCTGGTAGAAGACCCGAGGCCCGCCCCACCACTGCTGCCAGGTGTGCAGCGGGGCGATGGGTGCCATCCACTGCGTGAAGGGGTGCACGGTGTCGCGGCCGAGCCAGTCGCCGGCGCGAATGGCATCCGCCCAGGCCACGTTGAGAGCCATGTCGCTCTCGCGCCAGGTTTCCTGATACGTCGCCAGCGGCAGGTGGGCGAAGGCCGTCACGTGTGCCAGACGTACGGCGAGGGCGAGCACCAGCACGCCGCCCAGGCGGCTTCCGAAAGGCATGTTCGTCAACGTTATCCGAGACCTGTGGGGATGGCCACGGTGGCGGCGACGACCACGCGCGTCGTGGGGGTTGCGCCGGGACGGCCGATCGCCGAGAAGCCCATGATGGCCCTTGGCCGCGTCCTCGCCGTGCTCGCGATCCTCGGGGCGCTTGCCGTGCCCGCGCCGGCCCGTGGGGCCTCGGCCGCGGAGCTGGATCGGCAGGCGACTGCTGCTTTGCGGACGCTTCAGGCGAGCAACCGCACCGCGGCGCTGCTCTCGGAGCGGGCCGAGGCGGTCCTCGTCTTCCCCCGCATGGTGAAGGCTGGCTTCATGTTCGGCGGGCAGATCGGCGAGGGCGTGCTCCGCCGGCGCGGGAAGACGGTCGGCTATTACAACTCGGTGGCCGCGTCGTATGGCTTGCAGGCGGGAATCTAGTCCTTTGGCTATGCGTTGTTTTTCATGAACGCGGCGGCCCTCCGCCAGCTCGACGCCAGCGGCGGATTCGAGATCGGTGTCGGGCCGAGCGTCGTCGTCATCGACGAGGGCATCGCCCGCACGATCACCACCAGCACCCTGACGAGCGACGTGTACGCCCTCGTGTTCGGCCAGAAGGGCCTGATGGCTGGCATTGGGATCCAGGGCTCGAAGATCACGCGCGTCGCGAAGTGAGCCGAGGCAACGGGAGGACTCGACGATGCGGACGGTTCGCAGCCTGATCGCGCTGCTCCTCGTGCTTGCGGGCGGCTCGGTCCCGAGTCGCGCGGGGGACGAGAGCCCGCTCGAGCTGCTGCGCGACACGATTCGCGCGAACAGGCGAGCGCTCGTGGCGGTGAATCTTCGGCTCACACCGCAGGAGGCCGAGCGGTTCTGGCCGGTCTACGATCGCTATCAGGAACGCCTTGCCGGCATTCAGGATCGTCTGATTGCCGTCATCGAGGAGTATACGACGAGCTTCGCGACGCTGAGCGACGCGAGAGCCCAGGCGCTCGTTGCCGACTATCTCGAGGTCGAGAGCGATCGGGTGGCCCTGCGCCGGGCCGTGCTCGAGGAGATCGCCAGGGCGCTGCCCGGGCGCAAGGTCGCGCGCTTCTATCAGATCGAGAACAAGATCGATGCCGTGCTGCGCTACGATCTGGCCGCGCACATCCCGGTCATCGACGAGTGAGCGGCCGCGCGCGTCGCGCGCAGCAGCGTGTCGGCGTGCGGGGCCGGTCGCGCTGGTGCTGGTGCTCGGCCTTGCCGCTGCGGGATGCAGCGGGCCGGTTCGCGCCGTGCGGGTCGACCGCAGCGTGGCCTACCGCGATGTCGCGCGGAGCGCCATCCTCTCGGGCGAGCCGAGCTGGGCGAGTCTCGACGTCCTGCTCGAGCGCGGGCTGTCCGAGGCCTTCGACGACGATCCCGAAGGCGCGCTGGCCGCGTTGCACCGCCAGCTCGTCGCCGAAGGCGGAAGCCCGGATGTGCTCTTCGCGCTGGCCGAGCTCTCGTATCTGTACGGCGAACGGGCGAGGCGCCCCGAGCACAGCATGGCCGCGGTCGTCTACGCCTACGCCTTTCTCTTTCCCGAAGGTCGGGGGGAACGGCCGGGGCCGTTCGATCCCCGCGTCCGGACCGCGGCAGATCTGTACAACTGGGCGCTGACCGCCGCCTTCGCCTCGCCGGACCGGACCTCCGTGCTGCCGCGCGGCGGGACCTTCGCCTTGCCCTTCGGCGCGATGACGGTCGCCTTCGATCCGGCGACGCTGCGTGTCGCTCAGCGCGAGCTCTACGGGTTCGTCCCGGTGGCGGAGCTCGAGGTGCGAGGGCTCGCGATGCGTTACCGCTGGCCGGGGCTCGGCGCCCCGCTGGCTGCGTCCACGCGGATCGTCGGGGGGGCGGCGGCCGACGCTGACCTCGTGGCGCCGCGACTCCGCGTGCCCGTCACCGCGGTGCTGCGTGTCGCGCATGCCCGAGAGGCTCTCGTCCACGGGACGCCGCTCGGCGCCGTGCTGGAGCTGCATCCCGCATGGGAGCGGGATACCATGGCGCTCAGCGACGAGGTCGTCCCCCTCGAGAGCGAGCCCACGGCGGCGCTGGCGCTCACCTTCACCGGGGTGCCGGTCATGGAGGTCGAGCTGTTCGGGTTCCTCGGCCGTCTCTCGACCGCGCTCGAGAAGCGGCCGCCGCTCGTGTCGGCCACGCCCTATCGGCCCGGGCTGGTTCCGGTGGTCTTCGTGCACGGGACGGCGTCGAGCATCGTGCGCTGGGCCGAAATGTACAACCGACTGTACGCCGATCCCGAGCTGCGCCGCCGCTGTCAGTTCTGGTTCTTCCAGTACGACTCGGGGAACCCGATCGCGCTGTCGGCGCTGCAGCTGCGGGAGGCGTTGACGGCAGCCCTCGCGCGACTCGATCCGGCTGGCGCGGACCCGGCGTTGCGCCGGATGGTGCTGATCGGGCACAGCCAGGGGGGATTGCTCGTGAAGATGCAGGCGGTGCGGACGGAGCACCGCCTCTGGGATGCGGTCAGTCGCCAGCCGCTCGAGGCGCTGCGCGTCTCGGACAGCTCGCGCGATCTGCTGCGGCGCGCGCTGTTCCTCGAGCCGCTCCCCGCGGTGGGCCGAGTGGTGTTCATTGCCACGCCCCATCGCGGAAGTTTCGTGGCCGGCCGCCAGTGGATCGCCAATCTGGTGCGCCGCCTGGCGCGGCTGCCGTTCGCGCTCGGGGGGCTGGCTGCGGAGATCGCTCGCGACCCCGGGGTGTGGCGGTCGCCCATCGTGCCGACGGCGGTCGACAACATGTCGCCCCATCAACCCTTCATCCGGGGGCTGCAGACGATCCCCGTGGACTCGACCATTCCGGCGCATTCGATCATCGCGGTGGACACCGCGGGCCCGGTGGAAACGGGCAACGACGGCGTCGTTGCCTACACGAGCGCCCACATCGACGGGGTGGACTCCGAGCTGATCGTCCGCTCGCCGCACTCCTGTCAGGGGAACCCGCATGCCATGGAGGAGGTGCGGCGCATCCTGCGTCTGCACGTGGGGCTGCCGGTGTCAGGCGCCGAGGCCGGCCAGGGTCGCGGCGCCGAGCGCGAGGAACAGCGCGGCGGCACCCCAGCGCAAGGCTCGCAACGGTAGCCGCTCCGCCAGCGCCTCGCCGAGCAGCACAGCGGGCACGTTCGCCACGAGCATGCCGAGCGTCGTCCCGACTACCACGGCCACGAGCGTCTGATAGCGCGCCGCGAGCGCGATGGTAGCAAGCTGCGTCTTGTCGCCCATCTCGACGAGAAAGAAGGCGACCAGCGTGGTCACGAAGGCTCCGGCTGCGTGCAGCCGCGGCTCGCTCTCGAGGGTGTCGGGGACGAGAGCCCAGACGCCGAAGGCGAGAAACGCTCCTCCGATGATCCAGCGCATGGCGAGTGGGCCGAGCAGGCCGGCGATCCAGACGCCGACAGTGGCCGCGACTGCGTGGTTGGCGAGCGTGGCCACGAGGATCCCGAGCACGATCGCCCACGGGCTGCGCAGCCGTGCCGCCAGCACGAAGGAGAGGAGCTGCGTCTTGTCGCCGATCTCGGCGAGGGCGACGGCCACCACGGAGACGAGGAAGGCGTGCATGGGCGCGCTGACTTGCGCCCGACGAAGCTCCCTACGTCAAGCCGGTGACGACGAAGGTGGAGCGTGACCGGAGCCAGCGCGCGTGCTAGCGAAGCCCGTCATGGCGAAGCGCAAGAGCGGAGGAGGAAAGAAGACGCGGGCCGTGTCGTCCCGCGGCCGGGGCGCCGACACCACGGCGAGAGGCCGTGCGGTCAAACCCGCAAAGAGCACCAAGACGGGGGCGCGGCAGACGACTACCCAGACGGCGAAGAAGCCGCCCACGGCGACCCGCCCGAAGGCAGCGCCCAAGCCGCCATCCCCGGCAGCTCCGCCCGCCAGCGGGATGCCCGTCTCGCGCGCCTGGCCGGGCCTGCCGCCGCGGTACTTCCAGCACTGACCGCGGACCCCCGCGGCTCAGGACTCGCGGCAGCCCTGCACGGCATCCGCGAGCGGCTGCGGCACGGTGCCGCCTGCCGCCTCGCGCTCGAGCCGCTGAAACTCTTCGAGCGAGAACCGCTCCTGGAGGCGGGCCAGTGCGCAGCGGCACTGGGCCTCGCTCGCCTTGCTCTGACAGCCGCGCAGGAAGTTGTCGACGACCTCCGGCGGCCAGCGATCGGCAGGCCGGCGCTCGCAGCCCGTCGTGACCGCGAGCGCGAGGGCGAAGAAGACCAGGATACGGCGGTACACGCGTCGCCCCGGTCGCGGTGAGCGGAGGGGGTCGGCGTACGGGCTCAAGGGCTCGATGGGTGGCTCGGGGGCGCGGGTGGCGGCTACCCGGGGGCGCGCCGGCCCGGAGGCCGTCTCCCTCGACGCCTCGGCGTACGCGCTGTGGCGCGTAGCATCCGCGAGGACCGCGTATGCCTCGGCGATCTCGCGGAACGCCGCGGTGTGCTCCGGCCCAGCCACATCCGGGTGATACCGCTTGGCGAGCTGGCGGTACGCTTCCCGGATCTGCTCGGGGGTGGCGTCCCGCGTCACGCCCAGAATCAAGTAATGATCCTTCATGCCGGCAGATCGCCAGCCAGCGTGCCTTGACGCCGGGCCTGGGGTCAAGCCGGCCTCAGATGCCCACGGCAGCGCGACTCTGTTCGGCGTCCTCGAGAGCGCGGCGGACAAGGCGCAGCAACTGCTCGTCGACCGCTGCCGTGTCGAGCGGTGGAATTGCCCGCAGGCTTGCACGCAGCGCCTCGTCGTCCATGGCCTTGCAGCCGCCCTGATGTCGGACGGTCACGTCGATCCAGTCCGCGATGCGGATCAGGCGAATCCGCTCGGCCAGCTCGGGTGCGCTCTCCGGCGGTGGCGTGTCGTGGTGGTGCTGAATCAGACGGACCACGGTCTCGGGGATGCCCCACTTGGCAGCCACGCTCGCCCCCAGGTTGGCATGGGTGAACCCGCACATCTCCTGTTCCAGCGCGACGAGCGCTGCGGGGGTTTCCCAGTCGCGCTCGTCGATCCGCCGGATCTCGTCAGGCGCTTCGAGGTAGAGCACGAAGCGACCGATATCGTGCAGAAGCCCGCTCATGTACGCCACCTCGGGGTCGACGCGCACGGCGGACACGCCTTGGGCGAGGTGACGCGCAAGGGCCGCCACGTCGAGGGCGTGCCCCCACAGCTCCCGGGCCCAGCCCTGGCGGGGAACGAAGACGCGGGTCGCACTGACCGCCAGGATGAGGTTGACAGCCGTCGCGCAGCCGAGTCGCACGAGCGCGTCGTGTACACGCACGATCGGCTTGGGCGCGGCGAAAGCCGGCGAGTTCGCATAGCGCAACAGACGGGCGGCAAAGGCCGGATCGCTGCGCACGAGCTGCTCGACCTCCTCGAAGTAGTTGTCCGCCGACGGGTCGGCCGTGAGCAGGCCGACGAGCACCGTTGGCAGCACGGGCAGCTCGTCGACATGCCGTTGCAAACTGGCCAGTGGAGAAGAAGCCATTACGCCACTAGTCTTTCAGCGTTGTGGAAAGTTCATAAGTGAGCAGTTGTAGTGTATGCCCGGACCGCAATGGGTTGCAAGTAGCCCTGTGCTGGTGTG
>Ga0308414_1001817_pt1 | contig 13889 bp, 10 predicted proteins | sample HotsprSampleOS50_FD_205667 | JGI IMG/M metagenome (GOLD analysis project Ga0308414, IMG submission 205667) | Hot spring phototrophic mat microbial communities from Octopus Spring, Yellowstone National Park, Wyoming, United States - 20090730_OS50 ... | reverse complement strand
AATCTTTCGACAAGCGCGAAAGCATTAAGAAAAAAGACCAAGATAGAGAACAAAAAAGAAATTCAATTTTAGATTAAAATAACTTCAAAAAAACATAAATGTATAATGACTTAAATTTGTTTTAGAATTTTTTTTAATTATTGCAATTACACAAATTGAATTAGAAAATCTTAATCGCTTGCGCCACTTAAACTACGTAGTTGTCCCTTATTAAAATAATAAGCGAATGATTGTTAATAAATTAAAATTGTTTTTTAGTAAAAATTTTGCAAAAGAATCCGAATTTTTTTCTGTGTAACACTTCGTAACGTTCGTTGTTTTAATTTTTTTTCACCACAGAGAATACAGAAAGGCACAGAGTTTTTTTTATGTGAAACTCCGCAAACTCTGTGGTTAATTAAAAAAATGACTTTTTAAAGACTGGCAACGTAATATGCGTTAAAATTATTTGCCTTCTTCTACTTCTTTAATACTTTTTTCAATAATTTTTACAGCTTCAAGTACTTGTTCTTTATTTATAATTAAAGGCGGAGCAAAACGAATAATATGCTGATGTGTTGGTTTAGCTAGTAATCCGTTTTCTTTCATTCTTAAACAAACATCCCAAGCTTCTTTACCTTTATAAGGTTTAATAACAACAGCATTTAACAAGCCTTTTCCGCGAATTGTTTCTATCATTGGAGATTTTATTTTAGCTAATTCTTCACGGAACAATTTACCCATTTTCTCAGCATTTTCTGCTAATTTTTCTTCTTTAACAACTTCTAAAGCAGCAATTGCAATTCTTGCAGCTAATGGATTGCCACCAAAAGTAGAACCATGCTGACCTGGTTTTATTGTTAACATTATATCATTATCTGCAAGTACAGCTGAAATTGGATACATACCACCTGATAGTGCTTTCCCAAGAATAAGAATATCTGGTTTAATACCTAAATGATCGCATGCCAACATTTTACCTGTACGTGCTATGCCAGTTTGAACTTCGTCAGCAATGAATAATACATTGTGTTTCTTACATAGTTTATATGCTTCTTTCAAATAGTTGTCGTCAGGAACCACAACGCCAGCCTCTCCTTGAATAGGTTCTACTAAAAAGCCAATAATATTTGGATCGGATTGTATAACATTTTTAAAAACTTCTATATTGTTGTATGGAACCATTACAAACCCAGGTGTATAAGGTCCATATTGTCCATACGATTCAGGGTCGGACGACATTGAAACTACTGTAATAGTTCTTCCGTGAAAATTGTTTTTGCAAACAATTATTTTTCCTTCATTTTCGCGTACACCTTTTTTTGTGTAAGCCCACTTACGACAAAGTTTTAAAGCTGTTTCTACACCTTCTGCACCTGTATTCATAGGTAATACTTTGTCGTAACCAAACATTTTTGTTATGTATTCTTCGTATATTCCCAACCAATTGTTGTAAAAAGCTCGCGAAGTAAGAGCAAGAGTTTTAGCTTGTTCTACCATTGCCTGTACTATCTTAGGATGACAATGCCCTTGATTAACAGCACTATAAGCCGAAAGAAAATCGTAATAACGTTTACCTTCTACATCCCAAACAAAAACACCCTCACCACGTTCAAGAACAACGGGCAAAGGATGATAATTGTGAGCGCCATATTGATCTTCTTTTGCTATATAATCTTTTGTAGTTAATTTTTTTGAATTTGTTTTTTTACATTCCTTTTTTGGTTTTGTTGCTGTTGCCATATATTAAATTTTTTATTTTGCCCACAAATATGAAAAATAGTTTTTAATTTTCATAACTGTTATTAAGCTACTTTCCAAAAACGAATTACAGCCATTTCTGCTAAAATCATTATTATTGCTAACAACACAAACCATTTCCATAGCTGTATCCCTTTCGATTCTTGTTTTATTTCTTGCTTTAATAAGTTTATGTCTTGAGCAACAAAGCTTTTAACAATATACCCACTATTTTCTAAAAGTTTTTTTATTTCGTTTGTATTGTAAAAAAACATTTCTGATTCTTTTCTCGAATAATTGAAAGATAGATTCGTTATTATTTTGTTTTCTTGTTGAAGAGCGTAAAAACCGTCTTCCATTTCATTAACGATTGGCGTAACAATTAGTTCACCTATTCGTACTTGTTGCAATGGTATTTGAGATGTTTGAGTTTTTAAATTTTTTAATTCGTATGTTTTTTCGCTTCTAATTGTATCGAGCCATACATTAAACGATAAATTTGAATTTAATATATAATACAAATCGGGCGACCAAATACTCTGCTGAAAAGTACGATACCATAAAGAAACAAACAAAGGATGAGTGTAAAAATTGGTATTATCTGAAGATATTGGAAACGTTAAAAAGTATATTTTTCCTTTCTCGTAGTTAATTTTTACAAAAGCAGGTTGACCGTTTTCATAATTTAAAATAACATCATAAGGAAAATTAGTAAAAATGCGAAAAGGATATTTTAATTTTACCCATGGCATTCTAACTTTATCTTCTCGTTTTGTAAACATTCCTTTGAAAAACTCTTGTTCGTATGAAGCAATAGAAATATTCCACTTTGCTGTGTCTTTGGTTGAATAAGATACTCCTAATTCGCTGATAATATTGTTAATATTTTCTAATTGTAAGGATGATGAAGGTATAAAAACTAATGTACGTCCCTTTTTTACTAAATTAGAAAGCTCTTTCCATATACCAGAAGAAATATTTTCTGAATGATGAATAACAATGGCATGTTTATCGTAAAGTGACGAAACAGAAAGATTGTTCAATTTATAATAAGAAGGAAGAAATATACTATCGGCTTTGAAAAATGATACAAAATACGATGGAACGTTTTCTGTAATTATGGCAACTTTTATTGATTCATAAACTTGATAACTAAAATAAAAAATATTGTCGAATGTTATTGGAAAGTCTGATACTTCAATTTTTCCGTTTTGCAATCCTTTTTTTGTGTTAACATAATCGAATAAAACCTTTTGTGAATTTAGTGCAGGTAAATTAACAGTAAGTACCGATTTTAAAGTATCGTTTAAATATAGTTTTACTGGAATAGCATTTAAGTCGCTTGTTCCATGATTTGTAATTTTTACCCATAATTTTTCTTTTTGTTTAACAAAGTGTTGTGGTGTCTCAAACCAAATGCTATCTATCGAAATATTATTTAATTTTGCAGGCAACTGATGAAAAAGATAAAATTCTAAAGAATCTTTTTTCCATAATGAATAATCAACAGCATAACGTTGTCCGTCGGTAAACCAAACTAATGAAATATTTCCCGTACCAATAAATCGTTGAATAATTCTATGTAATACTGAAAACACTTCACTCCAAGCAGATGATGCTGGTGATATAGAAATTTCGGTAATTTTTTTCTGAACTTCTTCGGAAGACAAAAGTTTGTCGGTAGGAATATTCATACCATGATAATATAAAAAGTATTGTGTATTTTTTGGCAAAGATTGTACAAAAGTAATAGCCTTGCTTTTTGCTTCTTCTAAAAGAGAAATACCGTTTAATCCCTCATCGTTCATGCTGAAAGTATTATCAATGTATAATGCATAAATTTTTGCACCAGTACCTGTTGAAATTTGATTTTGTTTTATGTAAGGTTGTGAAAATGAAAAAACCAACATTAAAATAAATAAAATTCGAAGAAGTAAAATAATTAAGTTTCGTAATTTCTGTTGCGAACGAGATTGTTTTACAATATTTTCGAGTAATTCTGTTTGACTAAAATATTCTGTTTTATATCGCCTAAAATAAAAAAGATGAATTATAATTGGTATTATACTTAAAAAACTAAACCAAAGAATCGAAGGATGTAAAAAATGCATTTTTTTTTTTGAGCAAAGTTAGTGTAAATAATAATTCTAAAATAAGTTCTAAACCAGGTCAGTTTAAAATAATTTTTAAACTTTTAAAAGAAGGAATTGGTAACACTTTAAAAATTTGTAATTTTATACGACATAACATATTTTTGAAGATTAAGACCTTTGCAAGGCAATTAACAATGTTTTTGTTACGCCATTGCAAGTCTGTAGCCCCACAACGTCATTGCGAGCGAACAACCCTATTTCGTCATTGCGAGCGAACACTTCTTTCTCGTCATTGCGAGCGAACGTAGTGAGCGAAGCAATCCCCTCAAAACACTTAACACTAAAAGGAATGAGCAACGAGGAGATTGCTTCACGCCAGCACACTTGCCAACCCTTCGGTTCGCAATGACGGGGTGGAGCAATGGGAAGATTGCTTCGGGCTGCGCCCTCGCAATGACGGGAAGAAAGGGACTCGCAATGACGGAAAAGAGGGAAAGGCTTTTTGTAATCAAAAAAAATTGTAATTAAAAAATCTTTACGTTTTTCAAAAGGTCTCATATTGGTTTGTTGTAAGTGAAAGTTTTTTTCACTACAGAGAGCACAGAGAGAAACCAAAGGCTTTTCTCTGCAAACTTATATCGCTCGTTATCAAAAATAAATTATTTTAAACAGCGTTGGTTATAAATGAAAGTTAAATGTAATTATTGATAATCCTAAACTATAAACAATCATTTTTCCATTTGTGCGTGAATATGATAAATTAAAATTCTATTTATGATAAGGCAAACCTTTTATTATAGTAAAAGCTCTATAAATTTGCTCCAGCAATAAAAGCCTAATTAGCTGATGATTAAAAGTCATATTAGATAAAGATAACGTGAAGTACTTGTTTTTTAACAATTCTGATATGCCAAACGGACCACCTATTACAAAAACCAATCTTTTTTTGTTTGAATTTAACCATTGTTCCATTTGCTTAGAAAATTCAACAGAACTATACGATTTGCCTTTTTCATCTAATAAAACAACTATATCGCTTTGTTGAACGAATTTTTCGATTAACTTAGATTCTACTTGAATTTGTTCTAATATTGGTAATTTTGAATGATTTTTTGGTTCGTTAATAATTTCAAAATCAACTTGGCAAAATAAATTTATTCTTTTTATGAATTCTTTAACACCATCGTTAATAAAATTTTCATCTGTTTTACTTATTGCTAAAATTACTATTTTCATCTGCTTTAATTAGGTTTATTAAGGTCATAACTGCTTTATTTATTGGTATGCCGGTTAATATTAGTTCTCCTTTTCTGTATATATTTACTTTCTCTTTTGCTACTCCAACAATTCCGTAATCGGCATCGTGCATTTCACCAGGTCCGTTAACTACACAACCCATCACTGCTATTTTGTAACCTTGTAACAATTTTGTTTCTTCTTTTACTTGTCTTGTCAAGTTTTCTATATCAAAAGTTGTACGACTACACGAAGGACAAGAAATGTATTCGTTTACAGCTCTAAGTGTTCCGGTTGTTTGCAATATTATTTTTAAAATATTTTCCCAATAATCTTTTAACGATTCTGATGTTTCAATTATAATAGCATCTATTAGTTTTTCGACTAATAAATTACCTACGTGCAAACAAAATAATTCATAATCTAAAGTAGCTTTTAAAACAAATTTAACAACAATAGGTTTTTCGTTTTTTAAGACTATAGAAATTTTTTTCCGAGTATCGAAAATAGAATTTTTTAAATCAATAGTTATGAATTGAATGTTCGTATTTTTTTTGTTGATATTTCTCCAATTTAAATCTGAATTCAACGATCCATTAAAAACTTTGTATGCAAAGGAATTATTTCCACCAATAAAATTATAAGCAACGCGTTCTCTTTTAATAGGCTCTGTATAAACAAGTTTTTTAAAATCATTTGTTTGATAGCCTTTTGTATTGTGTTGCAACAGTTCAACAATTTTTTTTGCAACAGGTATTTCTTTTTCGGGGCTTTCTGTTAGCGAAACTCTAATTGTATCGCCTATACCATCAAGTAGCAGTGTCCCTATACCAACTATAGATTTTATTCTGCCATCTATATCCATACCTGCTTCAGTTATTCCAATATGCAACGGATATACCACTCCGTATTTTTCTAGCATTTCCTTAACATAAAGGCGATTAGCATAAATTGTTTGCTTAACATCGCTGGCTTTAAAAGAAAATATAAGGTTTTCAAAATTTTCGTATCGGCATATTTCGTAAAACTCCATCGCAGATGTAACCATTGCCTGTGGAGTATTTCCATAAGTATGAATCATTCGCCACGATAACGAAGCAAAATTTATTCCTATTCTAATTGCAGTTTGATGTTCTTTACATACTTTTAGCAGTGGAAGAATATTCTTATAAATTTTTTCTTTTTCTTGCTCTATTTCGCTAAGCGTATATTCTTTTTTTTGTAAAGATTTTGACCGATTAACATAATTTCCCGGATTGATGCGTACTTTTTGAACATAAGGTGCAACTTTTTCGGCTATCTCTGGTATAAAATGAACATCTGCTATAATTGGAATATTTTTTTTATTACTTTTAAGAAAATTAGATATTTCTTTTACAGCATCTACATCTTTAATAGTTGGTACAGCTATTCTAATAATTTCAGCTCCTATATCGTGTAATTGTATTATTTGATTTATTGTTGATTTTACGTCCCTCGTATTAGTATTTGTCATTGTTTGAATTCGTATAGGAGCATTACCTCCTATAATAACATTTCCAACCTTTACTTCTTTAGTTTTAAAACGATTGTAAAACAAGTTTAAGCCATCGTATCTATTTATGAGCATAAATTCAAAAATATTTTAATGGCTTTTACAACTTCTGCTTCAGCTTCGAACATTGCCATATGCCCCGATTCATTAAGTTTAATTTTTATTAAGCTATGATTTTCGGTATGAAATTCATCAGCCAATTGAGCAGAGAAAAGCTGGTCTTGCTTTCCGTATATCCATAATATTGGAAAATTAGCATTGTGTATAATGTGTGTTTTATCGTTTCTATTAGCCATTGCTTTTAAGCATGCAATCATTCCCTTAGGACAGGTTAATTCTGCCATTATACGACTAAGTTCAAATTTAGCCTCATTGTTATATCCCGATGCATAGAGTTTTGGTAAAAAGCTGCTAATAAGTAAAGATTTTTTTCCTTGTTGAATTAAATAAATTTCTTGTTCCCTGTTTTTTCTTTTTTCTTCTGAATCGGCAAATGGATGTGAGTTTAGTAAAACTAACCCTTTAAGCATATTAGAGTATTGTTCAGCGAAACTAAGTGCAACATAACCACCCATAGAATGTCCTATTAGTACGACATCATTAATATTTAAGCTATCGAGCGATTCTTTTACGGCTGTTGCCATACTATCAATAGTTTGCTCTGTTTGCAATTCCGATTCGCCACAACCAGGTAAATCGAATGCTATACAATTGTTATTTTTAAAATGAAGGAAAAAATCTTTCCATAAATATTTATTTTCTAAATATCCATGCAAGAAAACCAATGGTTTCCCTTCACCAAAACTTATGTAAGAAAGCAGATTTTTCATTTTATTTGTCCTTTTTTAACTTCATTTTCTACATCATCTACTTCTATAGGAATGCGTTTTTCGCCGAGAATACGAGAACCATTTTCTGTAATAAGCACATCATCTTCGAGTCTGATGCCTCCAAAATTTTTATATGTTTCAACTTTTTCGTAATTTATAAAATCTTTGTGCTTTTGTTCGCTTTTCCATAAATCTATAAGTGCCGGTATAAAATAAATTCCAGGTTCTACTGTTAAAACATAACCGGTACATACTTTTTTAGCAAATCGCAAATATGCTAAACCAAATTCTTTACTACGTTCTATAGTTTCGTCATATCCAACATATTGTTCGCCAATGTCTTCCATATCGTGAACATCTAATCCCATCATGTGTCCTAATCCGTGCGGAAAGAACAATGCATGAGCACCTTGTTTAACTGCTTCTTTATAATCACCCTTCATTAAACCCAATTCGGTTAATCCTTTTGCAATTTCCATACAAGCTGTAATATGAGCATCACGAAAATATATACCAGGTTTTAGCATTTCTATAGCCAATTTTTGAGCATTTAAAACTATTTGATAAATTTCTTTTTGTTTATTATTAAATACTCCTCCAACGGGAATTGTTCGTGTGTGATCGGTTGCATAGCCTTCGAACGACTCAAAACCCGCATCACATAACAGTAAATCACCATTTTTCAAAATGTTATCATGATGATGGTTGTGTAAAATTTCACCATGTTTCGACAATATAACAGGAAAAGAAACTCTTGCTCCATGTTGTAAAGCAATACCTTCTATAGCACCAGCAATTGTTTGCTCCCAAGCTCCTTCTTGAGCCATTTGCATAGCTGTAGTATGCATTTTATATGCCACTGACATTATTTGTTCTATGTGTTCTATTTCTTGTTGCTCTTTAACAGAACGAAGTAATGCGACTGCCTTACACAATTCTGCTGATGATTTTTGTTTAAGTTCGTCAATAGGAATATTTAACATTTGGTTCAGTAAAATTTTATTAGCATCTCTGTAAGGTGGTAAATAATGAATAGTTGTATGGCTATTGATATGCTCTTCTATATCTTTAAAAAGTTCTTTGTATGGTTTAACTTTTTCTATGACCGAAAGTTCACCAAGTTCTTTTATAGATGGTTGTGCCCCCATCCAAATTATGCTGTTAATATCAACATCGTCGCCATACAAAATGGTTTCATTATTATTAACATCTATAATTACTGCCAAATTTGGTAAATTTAAACCAACAAAATATAAAAATGAGCTATCTTGACGAAAAGGATAACAATTTGCAGGATAATTCAACGATGAATCTTTATTTCCTAATAGCAAAATAATTCCTTCCTTAACAAGCGAAGTTAATTTTTTTCTTCTTTCTAAATATGTACTTTTGTGAAACATAATTTTAAAAATTTAACATTTAGTTAATATTATCTTTATATTTTTACGCAAGCACAAAGGTAAATATTTTCAAATGAATTTTGAAATTTATACACCACATAGAGTTTCTTTAATACTAGCTGTTGTTGCAACAATTGTGTTAACAATTATTTTATTTTTATTCAGCTTATTTGAAAAACAAATTTTCCCTTTTCTTTGGTTTATTATTACAACAATTTTATTATTTGTTTTTACTTATGGACTATCGTATGTTCTTATAAGTAAAATTATCATTAAAAAAGTTTATCCGCTATATAAGATAATATCTCAACCAAAAGATGAAGAAAGTTTTAAAAAATCGTTAAATATATTAAAAAAAGCTAATATAGATGTTGCAAACTGGGTTGTTCAAAAAAATAATGAAATAGACCGTCTAAAAAAAAACGAAAAATTTAGACGCGAGTTTTTGTCAAATGTCTCTCATGAATTAAAAACACCTTTGTTTTCTATACAAGGTTATATAACAACACTACTCGATGGTGGTTTAGAAGACCAAGAAGTAAATCGAAAGTTTTTAGAAAAAGCCGAAAAAAATGTTAATAGAATGATATCCATTATTCAAGATCTTGAAAATATTTCGCAAATGGAAAATGGAGAATTGACCTTACATATAGAAGATTTTGATATAATGGTATTAATAAAAGAAATGTTTGAGATGCTCGAAAATAAAGCAAATGAGAGAAATATAAAATTCTTTTTAATAAATCCGGGAAAATCATATTTAGTACGAGCCGACAGACAACGAATTGCCGATGTTATTTACAATTTGCTTTTAAATTCAATAAACTATGGAAAAGATGGGGGTAAAACAACTGTTTATGTTCACGATATGTACGAGAAAGTTTTAGTTGAAGTTTCTGATAATGGCATAGGTATAGAAGAAAAATATCTAACACGAATATTTGAAAGATTTTTTAGAGTAGATAAAAGTCGAAGTCGCGAATACGGAGGAACCGGGCTTGGTTTATCAATAGTTAAGCATATTTTAGAAGCACATAATCAATCTATTTTTGTTAAAAGTACTTATGGCGTAGGCTCTTCATTTAGTTTTACTTTAAATAAAGCATAAAAATTATACATTTATGATTACAAATGAAAAAATAAGGGTTTTAGTTGTAGATGACGAACCCGATATTGTAGAAATGTTATCTTACAATTTAATTCGTGAAGGTTATGAAGTTAAAGCTGCTTATGATGGCGAACAGGCTATAGTAAAAGCTAAAGAGTTTCTGCCAAACCTAATACTCCTAGATATTATGATGCCCAAAATGGACGGAATGCAAGTTTGTAAAGAACTACGTTCACACGAAGACTTTGCTTTAAATAAATGCATAATAGTATTTTTAACAGCAAGAAGCGAAGATTATTTTCAAATAATCGGTTTAGAAGCCGGTGCCGACGATTACATTACAAAACCTATTAAACCCAAAGTTCTTTTAACAAAAATTCAAAGTCTTTTAAGACGTTTTAATCCGCAATTAAATACCAGTAAAACAAATAAAATTGAATTCGAAAAAATTATTATTGATAAAGACAAGCGTCTTGTAATCAAAGGTAACGAAATTATTAAGCTACCAAGAAAAGAATTTGATTTACTTGTTTTGTTAGCATCTAAACCCGAACAAGTAATTACACGCGATACAATATTTGCAAAAGTATGGGGAACCGATGTTATTGTTGGCGATAGAACAATTGACGTTCATATAAGAAAATTGCGAGAAAAAATTGGAGAAGAATTTATCGAAACTATTAAAGGTGTTGGATATAAATTTTTAGGATAGCTTTGTTTTTACAATTTAACTTTTAAATTTTAATAAACTAAAACTTGTTACTGTTAAAAAAGCAGTATTTCATTAGAAAAATCAAATAATTACAACAATAAGTAATTGAATCTATTAAAAAAGATTTAAAAAAATAGTTGTCTAATATCTTTTGAGAAATAAAATTTATATGTATATTGCAACGAAAATAAATGTAATTTAACAAATAATTTATTTATATGAAATACAAGTCGTTAGCAATTGTTTTATTAAGTTCATTTTTGTTTATTTCAAGCAATTTTATATTTTCTCAAAAGGTTAAAAATGAACAAACCATAAGTTTGCAATGGACAGAAATGGGACCGTGTAATTATGGCGGTAGAACACGTGCCTTACTGGTTGATGACTCTAATCCAAATATAATTTATGCAGGAGCCATTGCTGGTGGCTTATGGAAATCTACAACCAGCGGAAGTTCTTGGACAAAAGTTGCTAATAGCGATATGCTCGAAAACATCGCTATAAGCTGTTTATATCAAGCTACTAATGGTAATTTATACTTTGGTACAGGTGAATATTTTGGTTTTGATGGTGGTCTTGGAATTCAGGGAAATGGAATATGGAAGTCAACCGACAATGGAAACACTTGGACACAACTTACTTCTACCAACAACGACGAATTTTCTTATGTTAGTAAAATTACCGGCACTGCCAACAAAATATATGCAGCAACATATAAGGGATTACGTGTTTCAACCGATGGTGGGCAAACGTGGTCAAATCCAATTCCCAGTTCAGACCCTAATTTCGATAAACCAGCCACAGATGTTGAAGTTAGTTCAGATGGCTCTTTTGTATTAGCATCTATAAACAATAAAGCATACATTTGTAATACTGGCGATGATAATTTCGTTTTAAAAACCGATATCCCATCAGACGTAATCAGATTAGAATTTGCAATAGCACCATCTAACGTTAATCGTGCATATTGTATTGCTGTAGCACAAGATGGAAAACTAAAAAACATTTACGAAACAAAAAACAAAGGAAATACCTGGACAGAAATTCTGTTAAACGTTACAAATCAATTTCAACCCTTTGGTTTAAATAAAAACAAACAAGGAAGATATCATTGTTCAATTGCGGTAGATCCTACAAACGAAGATAAAATTTATATTGGAGGTGTTGATTTATACTATTATACTCCTTCTAATAATTTTGTTCAAATTTCACTATCAACGGTACCTAGTTTTAGCTCTAATTATATTCACGAAAACATACACAACATAGTATTTAGTCCAAATTATGCCACAAGCAAAACTTTTTACGTAGCAACAGATGGAGGAATATTCCGTACAAACAACTCTGGCGATTCTTGGTCGTGGATTATAAAGAACTACAACACAATGGATTTCTTAAACGTTGGAATAACATCAAACAACGAAGTCGTAGGAGGTACTGTTCACAATGGTATCTTGCTAAACAATCTTAATGGAAATACCGATAAACACTTCTTTAAATATTTAAGTGGAACTATTGCAAACGTACAACGCCTGAGCATTAATTCAAACTTTATGATTGCTACCAGAACTTATGGCAGAACGATTAGAACTTATCAAGGTGGTTCTGGATTTTCCAATTTAGCGGTTGTTGATTCCATACCAACTTCTGGAACAAATGGCCATTCGTTTGGAACTAACAAAGAACCTTTTTTAGCACCAATTAGAATACACGAAAAATTTTATGACCCCAACTCAATTTTTAATTTAGAATATATTGCCGGAAAAAAATTAAGATTAGGTGATACTATATTTATAAAAAATCCCTATGAAATTGATATTTACCATATTATAAACTCTTCCGACTTAAATGGAGATACAGTTATAAATAAAAACGATACACTTTACATAAAAGATTATTATCAAGTTCTAACGGCTTTAGGATTAAATAACCGTGTTTGGATTTCGTGGAATGCTTTAGTACCAGGTATTACTCCATCATGGTATCCTGTTATTTCAAGTACAAACATAAAAAAAGTTAATACACTTGAATTTACAGCTGATGGCGATATAATTTATTTTGCAGATTACGACTCAACCACAAATAAAAGTACAGTATATCGCCTTAAAAATATTCAAGCAGCTCGAACAAAGACTTTAGCAACATACAACTCACCAAATTGCGTTATAAGTTCGCAAAAATTAGGAACATTTACAGGAAAAGTTCAAAGCTTAGGAATAGATCCACAAAATAACGAAAATCTAATAGTTACCATAGCTGAGTACGCTCCTGGAATAAAAGTTTATTATTCAACTAACGCAGCAAGTACAACAAATGATAGTATGGAAGTAAATTTTGTTTCCAAACAAGGAAATCTTCCCGAAATGCCTGTTTATGCTTCGGTTGTAATATGGAATAACAGCCAGCATGTTATGCTTGGAACAGAAAAAGGTATATGGTTTACAGAAGATATTACAGCAACAAACCCTGTTTGGATTCAACAAATAGAAGGAATGGCTAACGTACCTGTTTCCGATTTACGTCAGCAATTGCATCATAATGGATGGATGCCTAATAATAATGTGGTTTTTGGTGGAATACAAACCGGAGTTACAAATCATGGGGTTATTTATGCAGCAACTCGTGGACGTGGAATTTTCCGTTGCGAAAATTTCAGAGGTCCTGTTGGTATTTATGATATTTCACAAAATACATCCAATAATATTCTTTTATTTCCTAATCCTGCATCAGATTTTACAAACGTACAATTTACACTATCAAAAAATAGTAATGTCGAAATTAAAATAATAAACTTAAATGGACAAACTATACTTACTAAAAATTTAACTCAAGTAAATGCAGGAAAGCAAACAATAGAAATATCAACAAATGATTTAAAAAATGGCATATATATTGTTTCCATTAAATCAATAGATGGAGTATTCTTAACAAAGCTAATTAAACAATAACTCCATAGGCTTACTTAGTTTTAGGGTTGAAGAGGCTGATTCAAAAATTGAGTCAGTCTCTTTTTGTATAGATAACTCCATTAAGAACAATAAATAACAAACTATTTAGTCGTCCCTTAAAAAGTCATTTTTAATTTTTTTGAAAAGAGATGGTAGAAAAGAAAATGAAAAAATTGCATCCGAAATTGTAAAAATAGCGTCTGAAAAAAGTGAAAAAATTTTTTCTTCCACTTATTCATCATCCTTTTGAAGTTGAATGCTGCTGCAGCCAACATAATATTAATGAGAAAAATAAACTTCCCTGTTTTT
>Ga0308414_1001816_pt1 | contig 13890 bp, 15 predicted proteins | sample HotsprSampleOS50_FD_205667 | JGI IMG/M metagenome (GOLD analysis project Ga0308414, IMG submission 205667) | Hot spring phototrophic mat microbial communities from Octopus Spring, Yellowstone National Park, Wyoming, United States - 20090730_OS50 ... | reverse complement strand
GCGCCCGCATTGGTCAGGACACGGTGATTGAGCCGTTTACTTATCTGCATGGGCAGATTTTTATCGGCGATAATTGCCGCATCGGCGCCGGCTGCGTAACGACCGACGCCGGCCAGCAGGATAACGTCGCAATAGTGATTGGCAATGGCGTTAATATCGGCCCCGGATCCGTCCTCAAGGCGCCGGTGTGTATCGCCGAGGGCCAGACGATTGCGCCTGGTTCGGTTATTCCCGTCAAGGAGGCCGCGAATGCTTAATCACCCTGCCGTTATTTTCAGTGGAACCAGCAATCCCTTTTTGACCAAGGCGATCTGCAATTATCTGAACATCAAAGCCGGTCAGGCCACCATCGAACGGTTTCCCGACGGCGAAAAGCACATCAAACTGGACACCGAGGTGCGCGGTCGCGACTGTTTTGTCGTGCAGTCCACCTGTACGCCGGTGGATGAGAACCTGATGGAACTGCTGATCTATCTGGATTGCCTGCGGCGCGCCAGCGCCGATCGCATCACGGCGGTCGTACCGTATTTCGGCTATGCCCGTCAGGATCGCAAAGACGCCGGCCGCGTGCCGATTACTGCCAAGCTGATTGCCAATATCATCACCGCCGCCGGCGCCGACCGCGTGCTGTCGGTCGATCTGCACGCCAAGCAGCTTCAGGGATTTTTCGATATCCCCATCGATCATTTATCGGCCGAGCCGGTGATTATTAGTTATCTGCGGCAAAAGAAACTGGAGGATGTTACGGTGGTCGCCCCCGACGTGGGCAACATCAAGACCGCGTCGCGCTATGCGACGGCGCTGGGGGCGGAGTTGGCAATCATCCACAAACGGCGGCTGTCGGGCAAAGAGGTGCTGTTTGAGGAAATCATCGGCAACGTCAAAGACCGCAACATCATTATGATTGACGATATGATTTCCACCGCCGGTACGGTCTGCGGCGCGGCGTGTATGGTCAAGAGCTTGGGCGCCAAGCGCATCTTGGCCGGCGCTACGCACGGCGTGTTTGCCGGACCGGCGGTCGAGCGGCTCCAGCAGGCGCCCATTGATGAGATCGTAGTTACCGACACGATTCCGGTACACGAGGAATCGCGGCAGCTCAAGACGCTCAAGGTGCTCAGCGTCGCCGAGCTGCTCGGCGAGGCAATCCGGCGGATTCACATGAACGAATCGGTCAGCTCGATGTTTGCGTCGATGTAATTTAGAATTTAGAGTTTAAAATTTAGAATTTTTCCATGAGGATTGTATGTCAACAGAAGCAATGAGTTTGAAAGCGGACATTCGAACCAAGGCGGGGTCGAACGCGACGGCCGCCCTTCGCAAGCAGGGCAAGCTGCCGGCGGTGATCTACGGCCACAAGCAAGAGCCGGTCAGCATCGCCGTCGATACGCACGATTTTATCGAAGGTCTGCATCACGGGCATCGTTTGTTCAGCATCGCCATGGGCGGCAAGAACGAAACCGTTTTGGTCAAAGACCTCCAGTATGATTATCTGGGCAAGGACGTTATTCATGCCGATTTGATCCGCGTGGATTTGAGCGAGCGGGTCACGGTGGAAGTGCCGCTGAGCTTCCGCGGCGTGGCCAAGGGTACGCTGAGCGGCGGCATTCTGGAAGAGTCGCTGACCGAGCTGTCCATCGAGTGCGGCGTAACGGCGATTCCCGAATCGATCCCCGTGTCGGTGCGCGACCTGAATATCGGCGACGCCCTGCACGCCCGCGATATCGTGCTGCCGGCCGGATGTGTGCTGATGACGCCGCCGGATGCGTTGGTGGTCATCTGCCATGAGAGCAAGGCCGCCGAGTCCGCCGCCGAAACCGTCGAAGGCGCCGAGGCCGCTGCGGCGACCGAGCCGGAAGTGATTACCGAACGCAAGAAGGAAGAACCCGCCGAATAGCGCGGCGGCCTGTTATGAGGACGGCAAGCGATGACGGAAACCCTGTCCGAGACGTTTGGCGACCTGTTACCGGCGTCGGCTCTTTTAAAACCGAGGACAACGATGCGATTGATCGCCGGACTGGGCAATCCGGGGTCGGAATACGACAGCACCCGGCACAACGTCGGCTTTATGGCCGTCGATGCGTTGGCCGAGCGGCTGGGCGTGTCGGTTCGCAAAAAGGCCTTCAACGGCTTGGTCGGCGAGGCGATGGTCGGCGATTTAAAGGTGATTTTGCTCAAGCCCCAGCAGTATATGAATCGCAGCGGTCATGCCATCGCGACGGCGGCGGGCTTTTACAAGATCGCCCCGCAGGATGTGATGGTGGTGCTGGACGATTTGGCGCTGCCGGTCGGGCAGTTGCGACTGCGAGCCAAAGGCGCTGCCGGCGGGCATAACGGCCTTAAAGACATCATTGCTCGACTGGGAACGGACGCCTTTGCCCGTTTGCGGATTGGCATCGGCGACGCCGGCGGTCGCGACGCGGCCGACTATGTGCTGTCGCGATTCGGCGCCGACGAAAAAGCCGCAATCGAAAAAGCCGTCGCGCAATCGTCCGAGGCGCTGTTGTGCTGGGTGCAGTACGGCATTGACAAAGCGATGAATCAGTATAACGCCCGCATCGATGCGGAAACGAAAAACGAAAAATAAAACGATAACTTAACCCATAGATAGTTCTGAATCGAAAGGTACGATTTTGGAAACGGCAGTAAAACGATTGTATGAAGGATTGTTTTTGGTGGATTCGGCGCTGGCCGCGTCGGATTGGCAATTGGTCAACGACACGCTGCATAAAATTCTGGCCAAGGTGAACGCCGAGATTGTCTCGTTCCGCAAGTGGGACGAGCGCAAACTGACGTATAATATCGGTCGCGTCGGTCGCGGCACCTATATATTGGTCTATTTCAAGTGCGATCCGCTGCGTCTGCACGAGGTCGAGCGCGATGTGCAGTTGTCGGAGGTGCTGATGCGGGCGATGATTGTCCGCACCGACCGGATGACGCAGGAAGACATAGACAAGCCCACGCCGCTGATGGCCGCCGAAACGCAGGCCGCATCGCCGGCCGGGGAAACCGATGATGTCGAGGCCGATCAGGTCGAAGAGCAGGTTTAATCGCGGCTGTACGCAGCGGCGCTGCGCCCGCGGCGCGGCGCGTCTGCACAGCCCAAAGGAAGGGATGCTATGGCCAGTTTGAATAAAGTATTGCTGATGGGCAATCTGACGCGCGACGTGCAGTTGACCTATCTGCCCAGCCAGACGCCGGTGGCCGAGTTCGGGATGGCGATGAGCCGCAAATTCAAAAAGCAGGACGGCTCGATGGCCGAGGACACCTGCTTTGTGGATTGCCGTCTGTTCGGCAAACGCGCCGAGGTGGTCAACAAGTATTTCAAAAAAGGCGACCCGATCTTCGTCGAAGGCCGCTTGCAGCTTGACCAATGGGAAAAGGACGGCAAGAAACAAAGCAAGCTGCGGATTTTTGTCGAGAACTTTGAGTTTATCGGCAAAGGCGGCGGTCAGGGCGGACAGGGCGGCAGCCGCGACAGCGGCTTCGGCGGCCCGCAGGCGGCTCCGGCGGACGATTACAATGACGCCCCGCCGTTTCCCGCCGGCGGCGAGGAAGATGACATTCCGTTTTAGGAAATGAAACCGCGGATTTCGCGGATTTTCACGGATTTATTTCAAATTTCAAATGTCCTAATTTCAAATTTGAAAATAGGAGATCGGAAATAGGGAATAGGAAATTAAAACTATTTTTTTTAGGATTGTATTTATGAAACCAACGAAAAAAAGCCCCACTCAGTCGCGACGCAAACGCACGCTGACGACCATTCGCGAGCAGACGCAGTGCCGGTTCTGCCGCGACGGCAAGAACTATGTCGATTACAAAGACATCGACACGCTCAGCAAGCTGCTGACCAACCGCGGCAAGATTTTCAGCCGCAAGCGCAGCGGCAACTGTGCCAGTTGCCAGCGCAAGGTCAAGACCGCCATCAAGCGGGCGCGGTTTATGGCGCTGCTGCCGTACTCGGCCTAAGCGACAATCAGGCAAAACAGAGTTAATGAGATTCAAGACACAGGAGAATCACAATGAAGTTGTTGTTGTGCAATGACGTGGAAAAGCTGGGTTGGCTTGGCGATATTGTTGAGGTAAAAGAGGGGTATGCTCGCAATTACCTGCTTCCTCACGGCTTGGCGATTGTGCCGACCGAGGCCAATATCAAGTCGCTGGCCGAGGAAAAGGCCAAACGCGCTGAGGCGCGCCGTCTGCAGCGCGAACAGAAGCAAAAGCTGGTCGCCGCTGTGCAGGGCGCCGAGGTCGTGCTGTCGGCTAAGGCCAACGAGCAGGGACACCTGTTCGGCTCGGTGACCGAGCATGACATCGCCGAGAATTTGCGAAAACAGGGCTTTGAGGTTGCGGACGAAATGGTTAAAATGGGCGGTCATATCAAAGAACTGGGCGTCAGTGAGGTGGTCGTGCGTGCGGCCAGCGATCTGACGGCGACGGTTCGGGTGATGGTGGTCTCACAGGAACAGACCGTTGACGCAACGCAAGAAAACATCACGGAAGGATGAGCCGAGCGGCCTGAGCGACACGGCCTTGCAGGATGTCTTGGCCGGTCGCAAGATGCCGGCGTCTCCGGAAGCGGAAGCGGCGGTGCTGGCGTCGATGATTCTCGATCGCGACAATATCGGCATCGTGATTGAGAAAATCAAGCCGGACTATTTTTCGCGGGTCGAACACCGGCTGATTTTTGAGTCCATTCTGCGGATGTACGAGGCCAACAGCAACATCGATATGGTGTTGCTGCGGGACGAGTTGAAAAAGCAGGATGCGCTGGATGCGGTCGGCGGGGCGGAGTATCTGGTGCGGGTGGTCGAATCCGTGCCGACCTCGGCCAACGCCGAGTACTACGCCAATATCGTGCGCGAAAAGGCGATGCTGCGCGAGTTGGCGCGGACGTGCGCCGAGGTCATGCAGGAGGCCTGCGACGAAGCGGGCGACGTCGGCGAAAAACTCGACCGCGCCGAGCAAAAAATCTTTGCCGTAACCGAAAAGAAGATCACCGGCGCGGCCGTTCCGGTCAAAGACCTGCTGACCGAGGTCTTTGAGGCCATCGACGCCCGCAAGGGGCTGCATGTCACCGGCCTGCCGACGGGCTTTGAGGAGCTCAACCAGATGCTCTGCGGCCTGCAGAACGGCGAGATGATTATCATTGCCGGTCGTCCCAGTATGGGCAAGACCAGTTTTGCGTTGAACATCGCCGAGTATTTGGCTGCTCATGAGGACATTCCGACCGTTATTTTTTCGCTTGAAATGGGGCGTCAGCAATTGGTGGAGCGCATTTTGTGCAGTCGAGCGGAGATCGATTCGCAGTTGGTGCGCAAAGGGATGCTCAGCACCGAACAGTTGTCCAAATTACAAAACGCCGCCGGCGAGCTGTTTGAAAAACCCCTGTTTATCGACGATACGCCGGGGCTGACGCCGATGATGATTCGCGCCAAGTGCCGCCGCCTGAAAAGCCAATACAGCATCGCAGCGGTATTTATCGATTATATGCAGTTGATGAGCGTCGGCGGTTATGTGGAGTCGCGCCAGCAGGAAATCAGTACAATTTCCCGCCAGCTCAAGGCGCTGGCGCGCGAGCTGGAAGTGCCGGTGGTGGTGCTTAGCCAGCTCAACCGCGCCGCCGAAGGCCGCGAAGGCCATCGCCCGCGGATGAGCGACCTGCGCGAAAGCGGCAGCATCGAGCAGGACGCCGACGTGATTATGCTGCTCCACCGCGAGGATTACTATCATCGCGGCGAGCAGGACTGGCAGGAGAACAATATCGCCGAGGTCATTATCGCCAAGCAGCGTAATGGTCCGACAGGCACGGTTGAGTTAATCTTCAACGGACAATTGACAAAGTTTAGACCTAAATCCCATTTGGCTGTGGACTTTTAAGCAATGATAATTTCGTTATTCAATTTTCGTTTCGGATTTCGTGCTTCGAATGTAGAAATTTAATGAGTGTAAGGAGGCAGCGATGCGACGACATGATGGATGGCTGTTGGCGATAGTAGGCCTGCTGTGCGGCTGGTCGTTGGCCGAGGCGCCGACGCAAACAACGCCTCAGGCCGCTGCGGCCGCCGACGGCCTGACGGTTGCGACGGTGGAAACCGCCGGCAACGTAACGCTGACCCGCGCCCAGATTCTGGCGGTGGTCAGCCATCGGCCGGGGCGGCGGTTCAGTGCCGCCGAGGCCGCCGGCGACGTGCGGCGCATCGCCGCGCTGGATGCGGCCGATACGGCCTATTACAACGTTGAAGTGGTCGCCGGACAGGTCAAACTGACCTATGTCGTGGTGGAAAAGAACCTGGTTCGCGAATTGGCCATCAAAGGCAACAAAAAAATCAGCGATTCACGGCTGACCAAGGAACTGTCATTCCGCAAAGGCGATTATCTGGACGCCGTGGCCGTGCGCGCCGGACGCGACGCCATTGAGGCGTTTTATCGCAAAAAAGGGTACGCTTGGGCAGAGATTACGCTGGACGAGGCGGCGATGCTGCTGGGGCGGGTCGAATACCGCGTCAACGAAGGGCCGCGCCCCAAAGTCAAATCCGTCGGCTTTACCGGAAACGAAAGCTTTTCCAGTTTTCAGCTCAAACAGCCGCTCAAGACCAAGGTCAAAAAATTTCTGCTGTTCCAGCAATACTACAATCCTGAACTGGTCAGCGCCGATGAAAAGAAGCTGGTCGAGGTCTATCAGAAGCACGCCTTTCTGGACGTCAAAGTCAGCAGCGAGGTCGTGTTCGGCAAGGATAAGGAAACCGCCAAGGTCATTTTTCACATCACCGAAGGTCCGGTGTATTTGTGCGACTCAATCAAACTGACGGGCAACGCCTTCTTTGCCGAATCGACGCTGCGCGAGGGGCTCAAGCTGCGGGAAAATTATTACTTCACGCAGGATCGTGCCGAGAGCGACGCCAAAAGGATACAGTCCCGCTATCTGGAGCAGGGTTTTGTGGACGCCCGCGTCGAACTGAAGCGCACGTTTTTGCCCGATGCGCGGGTGGCGACCGAGTTTGCGATTACCGAGGGCGAGCGTTACCGCATCGGCGATGTGATTATCGCCGGCAACACCAGCATCAAAGACCACTCCATCCGCCGCATCCTCGATGAAGAGGGCTTTGAGCCGGGCGCATGGTTCAACGCCGACGCCGCTCGCGGCAACGGCGAAGGGGAACTGGAAAAGATTGTCAAGTCCAATGTCGTGGCCGAATCGGTGCGGATTACGCCCATCGGCGAGGCGCCGGATTTTCGCGACGCGATGGTCAACCTGACCGAGGGACAGACCGGCTCGATTATGCTGGGCGCGGGCATTTCCAGCGACAGCGGCCTGATTGGCAATATCACGTTTGATCAGCGCAACTTTGATATTTTCGACACGCCCGACAGCGCCGGCGAGCTGTTTACCGGAAAGGCCTTCCGCGGCGCCGGCCAGCGGCTGCGTATCTCGCTCAACCCCGGCACGGAATACAGCAGCTATTCGATCAACTTTACCGAGCCGTATCTGTATGACAAGCCGGTTGCGCTGAATCTGGGCGCATCCAGTTTCAGTCGTTATCGCGAATCGTGGGATGAAGAGCGTCTGACGGGTTTGGTCGGATTGGAAAAGCGGTTTCAAGACGATTGGCGGCGCGGGATTTCGTTCCGCGGCGAACAGGTGCGGATTGTGGATTTGGATTCGGATGTTCCGCAGGAGATACGGGATTATAAGGGCTCCAATATGCTCTACGGCACGCGGTTTTATATTGCCCGCGACCTGACCGACAGCCGTTTCCGCCCGACCAAAGGCACGAATTTTGACGCCGGCTATGAACAGGTCTTTGGCGACCATACGTTCGGAATCCTGTCCGGCACGCAGCGCTGGTACAAGACATTGTATGAGGATTTGGCCGAGCGAAAGACCGTGTTGGAAACAAAACTCAACGCCGGCACGACGGTCGGCGACGCCCCGTTCTTTGAAAAGTTTTACGGCGGCGGCATCGGCTCGCTGCGCGGCTTTAAGTATCGCGGCGTCAGCCCGCGCAAAGGCCCGGATAAAGACCCGGTCGGCAGCGATTGGATTCTGACCGGCAGCGGCGAGGTGGCTGTGCCGCTGGGCGGCGAGACGTTCGCCTGGCTGTTCTTTACGGACGCCGGATTTATCGAAACCGGCCCGATGCGGTCGTCGGTCGGTACGGGTATTCAGATACTGATTCCCCAGTTCTTTGGTCCGGTGCCGATGCGATTTCAGTTGGCCACGCCCATCACCAAAGACGATGATGATGAAACGCAGGTGTTCAGCTTCAGCGTCGGCGCACTGTTTTGAAAAAGTTAAAAGGTAAAAGCGAAAAGGCAAAGGTGCGGAAGGGTTTTTCCTTATTGTTTAAGATTTAGAATTTTAAATTTAGAATTTTCCAAATGAAAGGATTGCAATGAAAACTCGGATGTGCGCAGTGATAATGGCGGTTGCGGTATTGGCGATGGGTGTGCATCGGCAGGTTGGCGCCGATGCGGCGGCCGGCGCGGCCAAGATTGCCGTGGTCGATGTGACCAAGGTACTGGAAACCAGCAAAAAACATCAGGCCTGGAAAGAAAAGATGGAAAAAGACCAGGAAACCGCCAAAAAAGAGTTCAACGAGATGCGCAATGAACTCCAGCAGCTTCAGGAGAACATCAAGCTCCGCAAGGTCGGCAGCGACGACCACATCAAGCTGACCCAGCAGTTTGTGGAAAAAAAGGCGCTTCTGGAGGCCAAAAACACCTTCTATGAAGAAAAAGTAACCGCCCAGATGCAGAACTGGACCGAAGAGCTGTACAAGCAGTTTTTGATTGTCGTCGATAAAGTGGCTCAGCAGAAAGGCGTTGATCTGGTGCTGGCCAAAGAGCCGCTGGATCTGCCCGCTCCGAGCTTGCGCGACTTTATGCTGACCATCAAGACCAAAAAAGTGCTGTTCAACAATCCCAAGCTCGACATCACCGCCGAGGTGCTGGCGGCGCTGGACAGCGAGCAATAAAAGTAAAAAGTAAAAAGTAAAAAGTCAAAAGATAAAAGTTTGGAACGCCTGCGGCGGCTATTTTGATAAAAACAGGAATTCCTTCATTTTACTTTTTTAATTTTGCCTTTTACCTCAGTTTTCAAAACGATGGCGGACGCAAACGACAAAACCATTCCTCTGTCGCAACTGGCCGAGCTGCTGGGCGCACGGCTGTTGGGAGACGGTGCGCGTCCGGTGCGCGGCGTCCAAACGATTGCCGACGCGGCCGCCGATGAGGTGTGTTTTTTGACCGAGGCCAAATACGCCGATCGACTGGCCGCCTCGAAGGCCGCCGCGGTGATGACCGCCGGTGAATTGGCCGATTGTTCGATGCCGCAATTGGTGGTTGGCAACGTCAATAAGGCGCTGATTGCGGCGTTGCGGTTCTTTGAGCCGCCCCTGAAGCCGTATGTAGGGATTGACCCGACGGCCAGCGTCGATCCGACCGCGGTCATCGACCCGACCGCAGCGATTGCGCCGCGGGCGGTGATTGCCGCCGGCGTTACCATCGGCGCCCATACGGTCATCGGCCCCGGCTGTTCGATTGGACAGGACACCACGATTGGCGCGCACTGTCGGCTGGATGCCAACGTGGTGGTGTATCACCGCTGTAAAATCGGCAATTATTGCGTCATTTTATCCAATTCCACCATTGGTGCGACGGGATTCGGCTATGTCTTTTTGGATGGCCGCCATCAGCTTATCCCGCACAACGGCGGGGTGATTCTGGAAGACGGCGTGGAAATCGGCGCCAACACCTGCATCGATCGCGCCAAATTCGGCAATACCGTCATTGGTGCGGGAACAAAAATTGACAATCTCGTTCAGGTCGCGCACAATGTCCGCATCGGACGGGCGTGTTTGCTGGCCGGACAGGTCGGGCTGGCCGGCAGCGCAACGTTGGGCGACGGCGTGGTGTTGGCCGGGAAAGTAGGTGTTGTTGACCACATAGCGGTCGGCAGCGGGGCGATTGCCGGTGCACAAGCGATTATCAGCAACGATGTCGCGCCCGGCCAGAAGGTGCTGGGCTTTCCGGCGCGCGAACTCCGCGACGAGATGAAAAGCATCAGCGTTTACCAAAAGTTGCCCGAACTGGCCAAAGAGGTCAAAACGCTTGCAAAAAAGGTAGAGCAGCTTGAAGCCGCAAAAAACGATAAAAACTGAAGCGCGCCTGTCCGGCAAGGGACTGTTCGGCGGCAAAGACGTCAAGCTCGTCTTCAAGCCCGCCGGCGCCGACGCCGGCGTGGTCTTTGTCCGCAAAGACCTCGACGATGCGCCGCGCGTCGAGGTGCGGCCGGAAAATATCGTTCAGCGCGACCGACGCTCGGCGCTGCAATGCGGCGCCGCGGTCATCGAAACGCCGGAACATTGCTTAGCGGCTGTTCACGCGCTGGATATTGACAATCTCATAATTGAAATGGAAGGCCAGGAGTTGCCCGGCTTTGACGGCAGCAGCGAAGAATATTTCCGCACGCTGCAAAAGTGCGGCCTTCAGATGCAGGACGCCGTTCAAAAACCGATTGTTGTCAGCGAGTCGGTCTGCATTACCGAAGGCGACAAGAGTATCTATGCCCTGCCGCATCAGGGCAGCGGATTGAGTATTACCTACGATATGGACTATACTCAGCACACCGGCGTCGGACGGCAGATTTTTTCGTGCGACCTGAGCGAGACCTTCTACGCGCAGAACTTAGCGCGGGCGCGGACGTTTGTGCTGGAGGCCGAGGCGCGGCAGATGCAGGCGATGGGCATCGGCACGCATCTTGGCCCCAAAGATATTCTGGTCATCAGCTCCGACGGCCCGATTAAGAACAGCTATCGTTATCCCGACGAATGTGTGCGGCACAAGGTGGTCGATTTAATCGGCGATCTGCGGCTGGCCGGACGCCCCATCGTCGGCCGCATCGTCGCCTACAAGACCGGCCATTCGCTCAACCAAAAACTGGTGACGCGGCTGATCGAGACCGCCCGCCGCATCGAGCAGAAAAAGGCCGTCTCCGGCAAACCCCTGCTGGACATCCGCCGCATCCAGAAGATTTTGCCGCATCGCTATCCGTTCTTGCTGGTCGATAAGGTCATCGAGATTGACGGCGATCGCCGCATTCGCTGCGTCAAGAATGTAACGTTCAACGAGCAATTTTTTCAGGGGCATTTTCCGTCCTCGCCGGTGATGCCGGGCGTGTTGATTGTCGAGGCCTTGGCGCAGGCGTCGGGGCTGTTGTTCGCACAGAAGCTCGAACACACCGGCAAGCTGGCCGTGCTGCTGACGATGGACGGAGTCAAGATTCGCAAATCCGTCGTGCCGGGCGATCAGTTGATTCTGATTGCCGAGGCCGACAAGGTTCGCAGCCGCGCCGCCAAGTGCAATTGCACCGCGATGGTCGGCGACGAGGTCGTCGCCGAGGCGCAATTGAAGTTTATGCTGGTCGATGATGAAATATAAATCCGAAGCACGAAACCCTAAATTCGAAACAAGTTGTTTCGTATTTCGAGATTCGAGATTCGAATTTTGAAAAATTTTAGTGCTTATAGTTTAGAATTTTTAACCTGGAGGTTTCTATCAGTATGAGTGGTCAGATTCATTCCACCGCGTTTGTGGCCAAGACCGCGCAGTTGGGTTCGAATGTCGTTATCGGCCCGTTCAGTTTTATCGACGAGGGCGCCTGCATCGGCGACGGCACGATTTTGGATACGCACGTGGTCATCGGAAGAAATACGCAAATCGGCAAAAACAACCGCATCTTCGCCGGCGCCGTCATCGGCCGTCCGCCGCAGATTCTCGGCTTTGACGACAACAGCCGCATCGGCAAGCTGATTGTCGGCGACGGCAACACGATCCGCGAGCATGTAACGATTCACCCCAGTATGTATCCCGATCAGGCGACTATTGTCGGCAATAACAACCTGCTGATGATTAACGTCCATCTCGGCCACGATTGTGTGCTGGGCGACAAGATTGTCATCAGCAACTGCACTCAGATCAGCGGTCACTGCAAGATTGAGACCGGCGCTTGGCTGAGCGGCATGGTCGCCGTGCATCAATTCGTTACCATCGGCAAGTGGTGTTATGCGGCCGGTTATACCGGCATCAACCACGACGTGCCGCCGTTTGTCATTGTCAGCGGCCACTATCCGGTCGAGGTGCGAGCAATCAACAAACGCGGCATGGCGCGCGCCGGGCTGAATGAGCAGCAGCAGGCCGAGGTCTTCAGCGCCTACAAATTCATCTGGCGCAGCGACGAGCCGGTGATGGAGCGCGTCAAGGCGCTGGCCGCCAAAGACGGGCTGGATGAAAACGTCAGGGCGATCTGCGATGCGATGCTTCGCAGCAGCCAGCAGCGTTTCGGCCGCTATCTGGAACTGCACCGACAATAAGAAAAGTCAAAAGTAAAAAGGAAAAAGTTAAAAGTAAGGAAATTCCAAAATTTAACCTTTTGCCCTTTACCTTAACCACGAGGTAGATATGAAAACGCTGCGTACCGCCGTGATTGGCGCCGGCAAGATGGGCAACATCCACGCCAAGGTCTATCGCAATCTGGACGGCTGCGAGCTGGTGGCCGTGGCCGACCGCGACGCCGAACGCGCCGAGGCGCTGGCCGAGCGGTACGAGACGACCGCCGTTACCGACCCCGCCTCGCTGATCGGCAAGGTCGATGCCGTTACCATTTCCGCCCCGACGGCGGCGCATCTGGAACTGGCCGAGCTGTTCATCACGCACGGCGTGCCGGTGCTGATTGAAAAACCGCTGGCCGCCTCGGCCGCACAGGGGCGCAGGATTGTCGCGCTGGCTCAACAGCACAATGTCGTCGTCGCCGTCGGCCACTCGGAACGCTGCAACCCCGTCGTGCAGGCGATGAAGCGGCTCAACATCGAGCCGATGTTCATCGAGGCCAACCGCGTCAGCCCGTATCCGTTCCGCTCGATGGATATCGGCGTGGTGCTGGATGTGATGATTCACGACATCGACATCATCCTGTCGCTGGCCAACAGCCCGCTGGTCAGGGTCGAGGCCGTCGGGGTCAACGTCATCGCCGACCACGAGGACATCTGCAATACGCGGCTGACGTTTGAAAACGGCTGCATCGCCAACATCACCGCCTCGCGGCTGGCATTAAAGACCGAGCGCAAGGTACGGCTGTTCAGCCGACAGGCCTATTTGAGCTTGGACTACTTCCGCAAAGAAGGCATCATCATCAAGGCCGACAAAAATATCGACCTGGTCAAATGGATTCGCGAGCATCAGGAAAAGCAGGACTTTGACTTTACCGCCGTCAACTGGCCGGAACTGTTGCACATTGAAAAGCTCGAAATCGCCGACGCCGAGCCGCTCAAGCTCGAACAAATCGCCTTTTTGAACGCCGTCCGCGGCCAAGGTCGCCCCGAAGTGTCCGCCGAAGACGGACTGGCCGCCCTCGAATGCGCCGAACGCATCCTCGACAGCGTCCGCCGGCATCAGTGGAAATAAATCCTCATCCTCTCCCATGCGGCCGAGCGGCGCAATAAAAAAGGCCTCGCCGTTCCGGGCAAGGCCTTTTGGGTTACTCAATGCGTCGATCGGTTAGAGCGGCACGACATTGTTGGCACACGGGCCTTTTTTACCCTGGCCGACTTCGAATTGAACCTTCTGGTTCTCTTCGAGGGTCGCGTAACCGTTCATCTTGATCTCGGTGTGGTGGACGAACAAGTCCGCGCCGCCGCCATCGGGACAAATGAAACCAAAACCTTTGCTTGCGTTGAACCACTTGACTGTACCTGTACTCACTGCATACTCCATTGCCCCATAGGGGCTAATAACTGTATCTCTCGACTGTTAGTTTAAGGGAAGCATACTTTTGAGAGATGAAAAAATATACCTCACAGGTCGTTTATAATACCCGATTGCCCCGCC
>Ga0308414_1001814_pt1 | contig 13900 bp, 10 predicted proteins | sample HotsprSampleOS50_FD_205667 | JGI IMG/M metagenome (GOLD analysis project Ga0308414, IMG submission 205667) | Hot spring phototrophic mat microbial communities from Octopus Spring, Yellowstone National Park, Wyoming, United States - 20090730_OS50 ... | reverse complement strand
CTTTGCGCACCCTCTGCAATGGTCTTGTGCTGGTAATGCAGGTCTGGTACGATTTATGTAACGTTACAACCAGCCTTACCACTCGCGGAGCCGTCCTATGGTTGGTCGTTGCTTTCTCTCACTGGTCCTCGGCTTCGTCCTCGGCACCCTCAGTCTCACCGTGTTCCCCGATCTGGGTCGGGTCGCCGGTCCGCTTGTCTGCGCAGGCACCCTCGAACCCGGTCCGCGTATCCAGGGCCTCCACTATCGCTGTATGACCGCCGAGGGCGTGGTGGTCACCGTCGCCCCCGATCAGGTGGCCTTTCGCGCCATCCCGCTCATCGCCGCGGTGCTGACGCTCCCGATCTATGCGTTTGTGCGCCGGCGCGAAGCTGAGGTTCGTGAGGCGCAACGGGCTGCGGAAGCCGACCTGGCGAAAGCTGTGCCCGCCCGCGCCGAGGTGCTGCGCATTGTCCAGCATGGCAATCTGAAGCGCCAGATCCTGCTGCGCGCCGCCGAACTCAATCTGGTGCTGTGGGTCCAACCGCCCAATGGTCGCCCCTATGAGGCGCGGGTAGACTGGATCGTGGAGGAGGATGGTCTTGGCTGGATGCGCATTGGCGCCGTGGTGCCGGTGCGTATCAATCCCCTTCGCCCGCAGAAGGTCTATCCCGCGCAGCCCTGGGCGCACTATGCCTGGTGGTCCGCGTTGTAAGCGCAGCAGGGCCTTTCCAGCGGTTGCACGCTGAAGAGAGGGGCCGGGGAAACCTGGTTTCCCCACCCCCCACCCGGTGGGAGGGTCTGGGAGGGCGCAGCCCTCCCAGGAACAACCTTTTTGCATTCCTGTGGGATGAAAGCGGAGCGATCGTCTATGCCTCCCGCGTCCCCTTTCGGCCTCTGGCCGAGTCCCTTCACGCCCCGCGCGATGGCCGCTGCGCTGCGTTTCGACGATGTGCAGTGGGATAGCGACGGGCGTCACGTTGTCTGGCTGGAGTCGCGCGATGGCCGCGGCAGTCTGTGGTGCGCCGATAGCGCCTCCGCCGACGCGCCCCGCGAGTTGACGCCCGGCGATCTGAGCGTGCGTGGGCGGGTTGGCTACGGCGGCGGCGAGTTTTGTGTCAGTGGCGGCACGGTCTTTTTTGCCGAGGCCAGTTCCGGGCGGCTCTTTCGCCAGAGCCTGGCCGGGGGCCGCCCGCGCCCGATCACCCCGGCCTTCGGCGCCGCCGCCGCGCCGGCCTGCTCCCCCGATGGCCGCTGGCTGCTGTTTGTCCATACCTACGAGGATGAGGATTGCGTCGCCCTGGTTGACGCCCGGGGCCGGCAATGGCCCCAACGCCTCTTAACCGGTCATGATTTCTATATGTGGCCGGTCTGGCATCCCTCTGGCGATCAGGTTGCCTGTGTCGCCTGGGATCACCCCCAGATGCCCTGGGACGGCAGTCTGCTCTACCTGGCCGATCTCGACTGCACCTCAGGGCCGGCGCCGGTTGTCCGTGGCGTCAAACACCTTGCCGGCGGCCCGGCGACGAGCATCTTCCAGCCTGCCTTCTCGCCCGATGGGCGCTTTCTGGCCTATGTCTCCGACGCCGATGGCTGGTGGCACATCTATCTCTACCACCTGGCGACCGGGAGCCATCGCCGCCTCACCAGCGGCGCCGCCGAGCACGGCCAGCCCGCCTGGGCCCAGGGGATGCGCACCCTGGCCTGGTCGCGCGGAGGGCATCGGCTCTACTATGTGCGTAACGAGGGCGGGCAGCGGCGCGTCTATGCGCAACCGGTTGATGGCGGTCCGGCGCAGAGCCTGAGCGAGGGCGAAGGCTATACCTGGTTCGCGCAGCCGGCCGCTTCGGCCACGGCCGAAGCGGTGGCGGGCATCGCCTCGGCGCCGGCGATCCCGCCGCGCATCGTGGTAGCCGACGGTCAGCAGACGCGCGTGCTGCGCCGCAGTTCGGGCGAACTGATCCCGGCGGCGCAACTGGCCAGCGCGCTGCCGGTCACCTGGCCTGCCCCTGGCGCGGACATGGTCTATGGCATTCTCTACCTGCCGCCGGGCTACGCGCCGGACGGGCCCGGTCCGCGCCCCCCGGCGATTGTGCGCGTCCACGGCGGGCCAACCGGCCAGGCGGTGCTGAGCTACAGCGCCGAGGTGCAGTTTCTGGCGACACGGGGTTACGCTGTGCTGGAGGTGAACTTCCGCGGCAGCACCGGTTACGGGCGCGCCTATGCCCAGGCCCTGCGCGAACAGTGGGGGGTGCTCGATGTCGCCGATGCCGTGGCCGGGGCGCGCTACCTGGCCTCGGCAGGCATTGCCGATCCGGAGCGGATGGTGATTATGGGCGGCAGTTCCGGCGGCTACACCGTGCTCGAGGCGCTGAGCCAGGCGCCCGGCGTGTTCCGGGCAGGGGTCTGTCTCTACGGTGTGACCGATCTCTTCAGCCTTGCCGCGGAGACCCATAAGTTCGAGGCGCACTACACCGACTGGCTGGTAGGGCCGCTACCCCAGGCCGCCGCGCGCTACCGCGAGCGCTCGCCGCTCTTCCATGCCGAAACGATCACCGCGCCCCTGGCGATCTTCCAGGGCGAGGAGGACCGGGTGGTGCCGCCCAATCAGGCCGAGGCCATCGTTGCCGCCCTGCGTCGCCGGGGTGTGCCCCATGTGTACCATCTTTTCCCCGGCGAAGGGCATGGCTGGCGTCGCGCCGAGACGATCGAACGCTACTACACGGCCCTCGAGGCTTTTTTGCGGCAGTATGTGGTGTTTGCGTGATGGGGTTCCGAACCGTTGGCGGGGCGGAGAAGGGGTCTGGGGAAACCTGGTTTCCCCAGACCCTCACCCGGTGGGGGGTGTGAGAGGGCGTAGCCCTCCCAGATCTCCATCCGAAATGATAGTTATTTCCCCCCGTCTCACCGCGTATATTCACAGATCACCGCCGGCTGGCCGAGCACAACGACCCGGTGACGCGGGCCGGGGCGCAGGGAGCGGGCCGCGCTGCTACGCGCCTGCTCCAGCAGGCCCGCGTCGCCCGCCAGGATCACCAGGCGCCCACCGGGGCGCAGGACGCGCGCGATCTCGGCCAGTACGTCGCGGTACAGTTCGGGCAACCCGGCCTGGTCGCCGATCTGCTTGCCGAAGGGCAGATTGACCGCCACCTTGTCCACGCTGCGATCCTCCAGCGGCAGCTGCCGCGCGTCCCAGCGACTGGTGACGACCCGTCCTCCCACTCCGCGCAGATTGGCGCGCATCGCGCTGACCGCCTCGTCGCTGATATCACCGCCGTGCAACGCGGCGAAGGGACCGGCGGCGGCCCGTTCGACCAGCAGCGTGCCCGCGCCGGCCATCGGATCGAGGAACACGTCGTCGGGAGCGGGGTGGGTCAGGGCCACCATGGCCGCGGCCAGAGCCGGGCGCAGCGAGGCGGGCAGGTGGCGCAGCTTGCCTCGCTGGCGCATAGAGGCATCGGAGAGCCGCAGGGCGCAGAGCAGTTCCTGATCCACCAGCGTGGCCCAGACCTCCAGATCCTCGCCTTCGTCAACCAGGCGCCAGGGGCCGGGCCAGCCATCGCGCACGGCATCGGCCACGGCGCGACCCACATCGCGGCGCAGGTACTGCTGGCGCCCGACGGTGCGAGCGATCACCCGGAAGGCGCCGCCGCCCTTGCGGGCACCGCTCACCCGTCGCCACGCGTTGAGGGCCGGGCCGACGCTCTCGGAGGAGCGCACCGCGGCGTAGATCTGCCGTGGCCCGCGTTCGTCCGCGGCGACGCGGAAGGCCCGCGCCGCCACTACGAAGACATCTTCGACGGTGCGTAGACCGAGCAGGGGTTTTGGCCCCCCCTGGTAATCAACCAGCACGATGTCGTCGCGTCCCGGCACCGCCTTGATGCCCGCCAGGCGCGGCGGAGCTGGCGCGGACCCGCCGGACAACGCCTGCTCGGCCTCGTGCCAGGCGAGCATACCAAGACCGGGCACGGTTTGCAGGGCGTAGAGCATGATGGCGCCATTTCAGCTCGTCGCGTAGGCGAGCAGCACCTGGTAGAGATCAACTAGACTGGCGACGCTCACCCACTCTTCGTCGGAATGGAGCCCCGCGCCGGCCGGCCCGACACAGACCGCGGGAATGCCGGCGCCAGTATAGTAGCGCGCATCGGTGGCGTAATGCTCACGAAAGAAGCGCGGCGGGCGGCCCAGGCGCCGTTCAAGGAGATCCGCGAGCCGCGCCACGCCGGGGTGCTCCGGGTCGGTGTACAGCGCGTGACCGGTCTCGATGACCGTTGGCGTAGCGGTCGGAAAGCACTCCCTCAGCGCGGCGAGCACGTCTTCGGGCGTCGCATCGGCGGTGAAGCGAATATCGAACGTGACCGCGGCGGAGCCGGGCACCTGATTGCGCGAACCGGCGCCCGCACGCAGCGTGGTCGGGGTGACGGTGGTGCGCCACGCATCGGGGCCGGGGGGTGGCGGAAAGCGCGCTTCGACGGCCGCCAGGCCGCGCGCCAGGTCGCCAATCGGATTATGGCCCTCCCAGGGATGCGAGCCGTGCGCCGGGCGGCCGGGCAGGGCCAGTTCCACCCACATACAGCCCTTATGGGCGTAGAGGATGCCCAGGTCAGTCGGTTCAAGACAGAGCATCAGGTCGCAGCGCCACCCTTCGGCGAGCAGGCGCCCCGTGCCCGCGGCGCCGCCGATCTCCTCATCGCTGACGAACTGGAAGCCCGCATCGGGGCGCTCGGGGAGCGTCGCCAGGTCGCGCAGCAGGCGCAGCATCACCGCGCAACTGCCCTTCATATCCAGCGCGCCCCGGCCATAGATCCGCCCGTCGCGCACCTTGGGAACGAACTGTTCGGGCCGGCCCACGACCACATCGAGGTGACCGTTGAACAGCAGCGCGGGGGCGCGGGTCTCCCGCAGGGTGGCGACAAGCGCCGGCTTGCCGTTTGATACGCTGCGTTCGACAAAGAGGCCAGGAACGTCAGCAAGGTAGGCGGCCACATAGTCCATACAGGCCGCCAGTTGATCGGGGCGGTCGGCGGTCGACTCGAAGCGCACCAGATCCGTGGTCAGCGCGACCAGTTCATCGCGGAGGGGACGATCCATGCAAATGCCTCACACAGGTGGATACCTTCAGGACGTTATGGTCTTTGAATAAATAATCCGCTCTAGCCCGCGCAGGCGGGCTTCGCATTCCATAGCCGAGGGCTTTAGCCCCACGGTCAGCCCGGCATACCGGATTAATTTCTCAAAGACCATAATGTAGCCCCAGGAATGCGGGGCAACCTCGTCGCCCCATATCACAGCCAGGTCAGGCAGGGGCGCGGGGAAGCCTGGCTTCCCCATCTTAGCCGTCCATGCGCCTGCGCCGCACACCGACGGGATGAATATACTTCTTGGGAGGGCCTGGCCCTCCCAAACCCTTCCGCGGGCGGAGGTACGGGGAAACCGGGTTTCCCCATCCCCCTGCGTGAGGGCTGCGCCCTCCCAAACCCTCCCGCGGGCGGAGGTACGGGGAAACCGGGTTTCCCCATCCCCCTGCGGGACGAGGGGATGGGGAAACCCGGTTTCCCCACACCCCTGCTCCAGCAGCCTATGTTCACGTTAGATGAGACATCACATAACAAGGTAGAGCTATTGTAAGAGTTTAACGTCATAGAGAGTGAATCTATGAGTGCCGCGTGTAAAAGATGTGTTCATGCCAAAACCGACCTCTTCTATTCTTGAATGGTCGACATCCTTAAAATTCTTGCGCAGGGGTATTTTGACCGTTAATTTATATGTTTCCATGTAACTTTCAATTTCATTGCCGTTAATAAAAGATTTGTCGCATATTCTTATATAATTGGCCGTCTCTCCTTGTTTTAAGTATACATCACAATTTGCTTCCGGATCATCCAGGCCAAGCGTTACTTCCAGGTAGCCGAACTTTGTTATGTTCAATGGGGGGTGGAACTGAAAAACGAAGCCCGCATAACCCTCTTCCTGATCTGGAAGGGTGTACTCAAACGTGTAATCTCTTCCCAGGTTTTCGTCTCGTTTAACAAAAAGCCTTCCTCTACTGTTAAGACTATCGAAGGAAAAAAAGACGTTGCTTTGCTCATCTACATAGAAGACTGGCGACGCATCCGGCTTAGGCGATTCTTTTTCGGAGTCGGAGGGTTGAGCCAGCGTTCCTGCTATGATTAAACCTATTCCCGCGACTATCAAGAACGATCCGGTTAGTGCGGCTTTATGCTGAGCGCCGGCACGTAGTTTATTCCCGAAGACCTCCTCAAAAAAGAGTGAAAATACCAGCACTCCACCTAGTAAGATGAGAATTGTAGGTACGTTTAACGATAGCAACGTAATAACAAGATCCAAGCGCTTCGCCTTTCTTTATCAGCCGTCCATGCGCCTGCGCCGCACACCAACGAGAGGCACATACGATTATTCTTGGGAGGGCGTAGCCCTCCCAAACCCTCCCACCGGGTGAGGGCAAGGGAAGGGCGGGGTCCCCACCTCAGGGCCGGCGCCCAAGCTCATTATGCTGCCAGCGAATGTTCCCGCGCAGCAGCAGATTGGAGGCCCGCAGCTTGTAGGCCAGGTCGGAGGCGATATTCCGCATCACCCGGTAGCCGATGCGCGGGTTGCGCTCGCACAGGGCCGCGAAATCGCATTCGCGGATCACCAGAAAGATGCACGGGTCAACGCAGGTGACGGTAGCCGAACGGGTGGCGCTGCCGAGCAGGACCATCTCGCCGAAGCTCTGGCCGCTGTAGAGCATGTTGATCGTGCTTGGCGCCGTGATGCCCTCGGGCAGGCGGGTGGTGATCGAGATGCGCACGCAGCCCTCGAGGATCACCATCATTTCATCGCCCTCGTCGCCCTCGTGAAACACCTCCTGTCCCGCCGGCATGCGCTGCGCCCTGCACATCGCCGCGACCTGGAGCAATTCGTCATCGCTCAGGCCGCTGAACATTTCCACCCGCCGTAGATGTTCGACAAAGGTTGAGTGCATAGCCCCTCCGGCCCGGTTCTTCATGCCAGGACATATACGGTGGGTAGAGGGGTGCGGGGAGGCGAAGCCTCCCCGCATACCCCCTGCCCGCCGGAAGGTGGCCGCCTTACTCCCGTTAGACCCCCCATGCGGCTGCGCCGCACACCGACGGGATGAACATAATTCCTGGGAGGGCTGCGCCCTCCCAAACCCTCCTACCGGGTGGGGGTATGGGGAAACCTGGTTTCCCCACATCCCGCTCCGAGAGCTTATGTTCAAGTTAGAAAGCCCTTCTCAGAGCAGGTGAAACCCTTTGAAGGGGAAGCCTCCCCGTCCCCCTCCACCACGTAAGTCCTGTTAATAATGGATCTTTAGTATACCATACAGATTCTCGCATTGGGATGAGAGTTACTTGTCAGGTTGTAACGCAACGTTGTGCATGCTCCTCCACGCCCGGAGGACCCCGCCAGACCCCGCTGGCGCCTCCGAATCTTCAGTTTTCCAGGAGGCGCCGCAGGTTTGCCATCTCAATGGCAGCCATAGCGGCTTCGGCACCCCGATTTCCTGCCTTGGTGCCTGCCCGTTCAAACGCCTGTTCGAGATTTTCGGTAGTGACCAGACCGAAGGTTACCGGCACTCCTCCCTCGAATGCTGCCGATGCAATGCCACTTGCCGCCTGGCCTGCCACATAGTCGAAGTGCGGGGTCGCGCCACGGATGACCACGCCCAGGCAGATGATCGCGTCGTAACAGGTGCGCTGACCTGATCCGCCTCCGCGTCGTGCCATCCACCGTGCCGCCAGAGGCAATTCAAATGCGCCCGGCACCCAGGCGACATCAATATCCCCCCTGGCAACCCCATGGCGGATCAGCGCATCCTGCGCCCCATGCAACAGCTCTCTGCCGATGGCGTCGTTGAAGCGGGAGATGACGATCCCAAACTTCAGTCCTGTGCCAACGAGATGCCCTTCAAATGTCTGTCCCATCGTTTGCTCCTGCTGGTTCGCTCGCTCCGAATCGCAATCTGTCGCCAGCGGCACCCGCGCCGCGCCCGGGGGCGCCGATCCGTCTGGCAGGTGCGCGCCAGGGCGCAGGGGCAGCACTGGCGGCGCTGGCGCGTATGGGCCATACTGGTCGTGCGGCAGGGCCAGGGCAGGTTCGCGGCGCAACTCTGCCGCGGCTTGCTCTGGGGCGGCCAGGAAACTAACACGCTCACGTTGCGCCAGGGCCAGCGTTGGGACAACGGGGTCTCGCTCCCGCTGACACCGGTAGGAGATCAGGTCGGCAACGGTAATGATCACCAGACCATAGCGCACCGCGAAGCGCTCCAGGTCGGGCCGCCGGGCCATAGCACCATCGTCGCGCATTATTTCACAGATCACCGCTGCCGGATAGCAGCCCGCCAGTCGTGCCAGATCGACCGAGGCTTCGGTTTGACCTGCGCGGGTCAAAACACCCCCTTCGGCGGCCCGCAGAGGAAAGACATGGCCGGGTCGTACCAGATCCTCAGGGCGTGTCGCCGGATCGATCAGCGCGCGGATGGTTGTCGCCCGATCGAAGGCTGAAATCCCCGTGGTGACTCCACACCGGGCCTCCACCGAGACGGTAAAGGCGGTGCTGAAGGCCGAGGTGTTCGCCTCAGGCGGCACCATCAGCGGAATGCACAACGCATCGAGCCGTTCGCCGGTCATGGCCACGCAGATCAACCCGCGAGCCTCACGGGCCATGAAATTGATCGCCTGTGGAGTGGCGTATTCCGCAGCAATAGCCAGATCTCCTTCGTTTTCGCGGTCTTCGTCATCCACAATGATGACAAACTTACCGGCCCGTATGTCGTTAAGGGCAGATTCAATCCCGGCGATTGGCATGATTGGCCTCACGTATGAACTTCTCAACATATTTGCTGAGGATATCCACTTCCAGGTTGACCCGGCTGCCAATCGGTTTGCGTGGCAGGGTGATATGCTGTTTCGTGTAGGCAATCAGCATAAAGGTGAAGCTGTCGTCAAGGACATCCACCACTGTTAGACTCGCGCCGTCCACAGCAATGTAGCCTTTGGGCACAATGTAGCGCAGCAAGTCGTCTGGTGCAACGACCGTGACCCACAAGGAATCGCCCTCTGGTTGGAACGCGCGGATCACGCCCGTAGCATCAATATGGCCCTGGACAAAGTGCCCGCCCATCCGTCCGTTCAGCGTCAGTGAGCGTTCGAGGTTTACCCCGTCGCCAGGACGCAGATCGCCCAGATTGGTCCGTCGCAGGGTCTCCGGTGAAAGGCCAACTGTGAATGAATGGTCGGTCAGACAGGTCACCGTGAGACACGTGCCGTTGATGGCAAGACTGTGCCCGAGACGGGTGGCTTCCAGCACCGTGGTGGCCCGCACGGTGAGTGACCAGCCTCCCGCGACTTCGATAAGTGACTCGACCGTTCCGATTTCTTCTACGATTCCCGTGAACATGCAGGTTCCTCCGGATAGCTGAGATCAGCCTGAATCCACACATCATCGCCGGTTTGCACTGCCGCCAGATGGCTCTCCATCATCGCGACGCGCATCTCCCATACTCGTATGGCCTGGGCCAGGGTTGCCACACCCTGGCCCCCAACCGGTCCGGGCGCGGTCTGGCCCCCAATGATGATCGGGGCAAGAAACAGCCAGACCCGATCAACCAGACGTTCCGCAAAGCATGTGCCCAGAATCGTGCTCCCACCCTCAACAAGCAGGGTGAGCAACCCACATCGCCCGATCCGGTCGAGCAGCGCCGGAAGCGCCACGCGTCCGTGGTCATCAGAAGGTAACGTCCACACCTCAACGCCGCGAGCCTCGAGGGCGCGGCAATGCGCGACGGACGTGGCATTCGTCGTCGCCAGCACCGTTTGTCCCGGGAGTTCCGGATCGAACACCCTGGCCGAAAGGGGGACCCGACCACGGCTGTCGGCCACAATCCGCAGGGGATGGTGTGGCACATCGTCATGATCTGGCGGCAGGCGTGTGGTGAGGGCCGGATCATCGGCCAAGACCGTGCCTGCGCCGACCAGGATCGCATCGGTGACATTGCGTAGGGTATGGACCTGCTGGCGCGACGCTGCGCTGGAGATCCAGCGTGAGTCGCCGGTGCGGGTAGCAATTTTCCCGTCGAGGCTCATGGCGAACTTGGCGGTCACATAAGGTTTGCCGGTCGCCACGTATTTAAAGAAGGGGCGATTTAGTTTGCGCGCCGCCGCCTCGCACAGGCCACGATGCACCGTAATCCCGGACGCTTCGAGTCGGGCGTGGCCTTGCCCGCTGACCAGCGGATTGGGATCCTGAACGGCGTAGTACACCTCGACGATCCCTGCGGCGATAATCGCATCAGTGCATGGGGGGGTGCGCCCATAATGTGCGCATGGTTCCAGGGTCACGTACAGCGTTGCCCCGCGCGCGGCCTCGCCGGCCATACGCAGCGCCTCGATCTCCGCATGTGGCAAACCCGCGCGCCGGTGATACCCTTCACCCACAATCTGACCATCCCTGGCAATGACCGCCCCGACCAGCGGGTTAGGGCTGGTGCGTCCCTCGGCCCGGCGGGCCAGGTCCAGTGCCCGTTGCATCAAGCGCATGTGTTCCATGGCTGTGTACCGTGTGCTGAGGTCAATATAGGACGGGCTGAAGCTTCCTCATGCCGTCTTGCTTGCTTCACCATACACTGGCTCCCACAAACAAATGGTCCCGAAGGTGGAACATTCCTTCGGGACAGTCATAGTGGCGCAAGCCAACTGCACCCCGCCGGCGAGCTGGTCTATGGATCAAGGAACCCCGAACAACCTGGTTGTTCGGGGCACCGGAAACACACACCAGCGCAGCATAACAGAGCGCCTGCGCGCGCGTGGACCACCTTCTTTCATCCCGACTGTACGGTCGGCCCCGGAGTTTCACCGGATCATGCACGTTGCCGTTGCAGCAGCGTGCTCGTGGGCTTTACCACCGATCGGGAATTGTCCGGCGTCAGTGCCAGACTCACCCTGCCCCGAAGGTCACGTTCTTCACTTGTGAGACACACCCGCAACTGCGAGTTGCCCCTGCGCGGCTGGTCGCCCCGCTCCTGCCGGTGACGTGGCGACTCATCCTTATGCGAGCAGGGACCCTGGGCAAACTCGTGTTCCTCCTCTGAACCAATCGGGGCATAGTATACCATACGGCGCCGTAGCGCGGTATGCTATAATCGCCCTCTGATGGTTGCCGAAGCGCCACTGCTGATTGCCCTCTGCGCGCCCCTGTTGCTCTACCTTCCCGGTTGGGCCATCAGCCGGCGCTTCGGCGCTCCCGCCGACCCTCTGGAGCGCCACTTTGAGCGCGTGGCTGCCAGCGCCCTCTGGAGCGGCTGGCTGGCGCTGCTCCTGGCCCAACTGGGCCTCTTCAGTCTCTGGTTGCACCTGACCCTGACCGTCGCCGCCGGCGCCCTTGTGGCCCGGGGCGGGCGTCGCCCGGCCCCGGCAACTTCCATCCCCCCCTGGCAATTCCTGGTCTACGCCGCGGTCCTGGCGCTGGCCTTGCTGCTCGTGGCGCGCCCCTTCGAGGTGGTGCTGGGCGTGCGCGACGCGGGGGTCTACGCCAACACCGGCTTCGCCATTGCCCGCACCGGGGCGCTGGTGCAGGTCGATCCGCTGCTGGCCGACCTGGGGCGACGGGCCGGCGATCCCGACCCGCAGATCGCCAATCCGGCGCGCCAGGCGATCACCAACTACACGATCGGACAGCCGCGCGAGCGCTACATCGCCACGCGGCTGAGGGCTGCCGGGTTCTTCGTGTATGAGGGCGAACTGCCCCGCGGCCGGGTGACTCCTCAGGGCCTGCACCTGCTCCCCGCCTGGATCGCCCTGCTCTCCGCCGTCGGCGGCCCGGCGGTGGGCCTGTTCGCCGTGGGCTTGCTGGGCTGGCTGGGGGTGTGGAGCGTGGGCATGCTCGGGCGGCGCCTGGCCGGTCCCTGGGTCGGGTGGCTGGCCATAGCCTTCCTGGCTCTCAACGGCGCGCAGGTCTGGTTTGCGCGCTATTCTACCGCCGAGACGGTGGCGCAGTTTTTGATCTGGGCCGGGCTGTTCTTCTTCGCCGTGATGCACGACCCGGCCAGTGATGCTGCCACGCGGCAGCGCGCCGCGGCGCTTACGGGCCTGGCGGTGGGGCAGGTGGCCCTGGCGCGGCTGGATTTCTTTCTCCTCGGCCCGTTGCTGCTCTACCTGGTCTACCTGTGGATCGGCCGGCGCTGGGAACGCCGGCACACGGTCCTCGCCCTGGCCCTCGGCCTGATGCTCGGCCACGCGGCGCTCCACGCGCTGCTGATCGCCCGGGCCTACGTGTTTGACACCGGCCACGAGCGCCTCCTGCGCGATTCGGCCCTGCTGGCCCTGGCAAGCCTGCCCTTCCTGCCTCCCGAGGTGCGCGAGACGTTTCTGAGCAGCCCGCGGAGCGCCCTGGCGCGCCCGCTGTTCCTGCCCGGGGGGCTGAGCCTGGGGGCCGGGGCGCGCCTGGGGCTGGAACTGGCCCTGCTGAGCGCCGGCGTGGCAGCCCTGCTCGCCCTGCGCGCCCGCGCCGGCCTGCTGCGGCGCCTGGAGGAGGCCCTGACGCGCCGCCGCGCGCCGCTCCTGCGGGCAACTATGGTCTCCATCCTGCTCCTGGCCGGGTACGCCTACCTGGTGCGCCCGCAGATCCTCGACGCCGACATCTTCTTCAATACCCGCGGGGGCTGGAATGACCCCCTCACCCGCGACCCCGAGCTGGTGGCCCGCGATGTGCGCGAGGGGCGCATGCGCCTTGACGAGGCCCGCGCCATGGCCGGCGTCGTCCTGGTGGGCAACAAGGTCTGGGAGCAACAGCCCGACCTGGAGGCCACAGCCGAAGTGCGCGCGCGTCTGGCAGAGGAACGCGGCCCCTGGCGCGGGCCGTTCAGCAACCAGACCCTCAACTGGCTGCGGCTCCAGGGCTATGTGGGCGCGCCCATCCGCCTGCCGGTGCAACTCTGGTACGACGAGTACAACGGGATGTCCTGGTGGCAACGGCTCATGGCCGACCCGGCGACGTTCACTTCGCAGCCGGAGATCATCAACGAGAAGTACCGCATCCCGCTGGCGAACTTCGTGCGCGTGGGCTGGTACCTCTCACCCCTGGGCATAGCCCTGGGCTGCGCGGGCTATGCCCTGTGGTGGCGGCGCGGGCTCACGGCCGCCTCGTGGCTCTTCCTCAGCGTCAGCCTGCTGGGCACGTTCTTCTATGTGCGGCAAACCTACGGCACCGGCGAGCAGCACTACATCTACATTCTGCGCCGCTTCGTGCCGATAACCTATCCGGCCCTGAGCCTGGGGATGGCCTATGCCCTGGGCGCGCTGGCCGCTGCGGGCGCGGCGCGCTGGCGTTCCGCGCCGCGCCTCCTCGGCGCAGGGATGCTCGGCGCGGCGGTGGCGCTCGGCGCGCTCCAACTGGCCTTCTTCGCGGTCACCAACCGCCCGATCTTCTTCCACACCGAGTACCGCGGCGCCCTGGCGCAACTGGACACCCTGGCGCGGCAGTTTCGCCCCGGCAGCGACGTGCTGCTGCTGCGCGGCGGCGCCCCCATCCATGCCCAGTCGCGCGACATCCCCGACCTGGTGGCCACGCCGCTGCGCTTCGCCTACGGGCTGGACGCCTTCGCGGTGAAGAGCGCCCAGCCGGGCAACTACGCCGCCGACCTGGCCCTGCAAGCCGGGCACTGGCGCGCCGCGGGCCGCGAGGTCTACCTGCTGCTGAGCGCCTCGGGCGGCAGCTTCGCCCTGCCTGGCTTTGATCTGGAACCGGCGGGCGCCTTCACCCTCGACCTGCCGGAGTTCGAGCAACTCACCGACCAGAAGCCGCGTAACGTCTCGCGGCTGACCCTGCCCTTCACGATCTACCGGCTCGTGCCGGGTGCGCCGGGCGCGGTCGCCACGCCCGTGCCGCCCCTGCTCCCCGA
>Ga0308414_1001809_pt1 | contig 13919 bp, 19 predicted proteins | sample HotsprSampleOS50_FD_205667 | JGI IMG/M metagenome (GOLD analysis project Ga0308414, IMG submission 205667) | Hot spring phototrophic mat microbial communities from Octopus Spring, Yellowstone National Park, Wyoming, United States - 20090730_OS50 ... | reverse complement strand
CGTATATCATATGCCTTTAAAGATCTTGGTGTGTTTGAGGTTGCACTTGGTGGCGGCGAGCCTCTATCACACCCAAGGTTTGATGAAATTGTAGCTGCGTTTCACAGTGCTGGTATAACCACCAACGTAACAACAAGGCTGTACAAAAACATGTCTGAGTTTGCGTTTCGACGCCTCAGGGCAGTAGCTACTACTGTGTTTAACAGCTACGATGTTAAAAACTTTTATGATTGGTGGATTTTAAGTCGGGCCAAGTACAACACTATAGAAGCCCCGGCACTATTCGCCAATGTAGTGCTTGGTACTGTGTCTCCATTTATGTTCGAATCGGTGCTAAGGGCGTGTTCAGTACTGGGCATACAACCGGTCATCCTTGGTTATAAGGAATGCGGACGCGGCGATTCTTATGGAAAGACTGATTACGATTGGTGGTTGGATTCAATTAAAGAGAATGGTCTTGGAGGGTGGTTTCATATAGACACAGTCGTCGCTAAAGAGTTCGATGAGCAACTCAAAGAAGCCGGGGTGTATCCAATTATGTATTCAATCTCTGAAGGTAAGTTCAGCATGTTTATAGACGCAGTTAACAAAAAGGCTGGACCATCTTCGTATCACACAGATCAGTTGGTGGATTTTTCATCCAGAACCAACGACATCATACAATTCATAAGGAAGGAGTTTCCAAAATGGTAGAAAGACTACACGTTGAGTATTGTGAGCGATTGGGCAATTATCTTTTGTCGGTAGACTTGGACAAAGATACACCTGAGGAGGAGTACCGCATTATTATTAGAATGTTTGATCAGGATCTTAATCTAGTTGATCGGGATGATATTTTTATGCCCGACTCAACGCCGTATTCAGACGTGCTTAACAAGCTGTGCTCATACCTCAAGTACTACTATAAAAAATTTGGAAGGGAGGATTAAAGGATGGTCAATTACGTTACATTTGAGTTCTATGAGGTCGTAGGCGACAAGTTGCTGGACGTTAGTGTGTATAAGGAGACGCCGGGGGGCGAGTTTCGCTACGATGTCTCTTTGAATGTCGTCTCTGATGAGCTGAAGGTCCTTAAGGATGGTGATGAGCATTTGATGCATGAAAGTGGCAAATTCACCGCGGAAACCATGGAGAATTTTTTCGAAATCGTCACCGGAATTCTAAAGCCATTCTATCAAGCCATTAAAAGCTAGGTAATTTTGGATGACGCACCTACTAGTCAGTAAGACTAAGGAAATCCACCAATGTAGTCTTTGTGGTCGCGAGTATGATTCTATTAAAGATGCTGAGAGCTGCGTCCACAGCCATGACATCGTCTACGTTGGTTTGAGGCGCTTGGACTTACACGACTTAATCCTGTTCGTGGAACAGGGCGTAGCAAACGGTTTACACATGAACGAAAGTCTTTATAATGCGTTGATGTCTTATAAAAGAAAAGCCAGTTGGCACGGAGGACTGGAGTGAAGAACATCTGGACAATCTTGTTGTTTTTGTGTTTTGCGGCTCTGTACTTTTTCGTGGTTGGTTCTTGGCTTTCGTCTAGAGTTTTCTATATCCCATAAGGAGCTACTATGATTGTTAATATTGGTGAGTCTAGTTCTTTTGAGGTCGATCCTGGCGACCACACAGTTGAGAAGGGTGACATCATCATCGTAATGTCGGTACTGGTTGTTAAAAACGTTTATGATGACGAGGTCGACGTTGATTATGTTGACCGGATTGTGACCGGTATTAGTACGACAGAGCTGCAGGAAAGGATCGCGATGAATGACGCGCCATAGGATTATTTTTGCAGACAGTAGAGATGTTGTTCTGCCAGATGAGTCCGTAGCGTTGGTTATAACGTCGCCGCCGTATTTCGTCGGTCGAGAATATGAAAGTTACATCAAGTCAACAGAAGAATATTGGAATTTAATATATGACGTGTTCCAAAGGCTCGACAATGCCGTCGAGCCTTTTGGTAAAGTTGCAGTTAATTTTGGAGATAAATATTCAAACTCGGCTGATGTTGGCCGCGTTTGTGAGATCTTGTACTCAGGCAAGTATTACGAAATATTTGATCGTCTGGGCTACGATCTCTGGGCTAGAATTATATGGGACAAAGTCCATGTATTCCTGAACGAAGCCAAACATCTTGTCCACAACACAAATAGGACTGGTCAGATGAGAGTAGCGCCAAACTGGGAATACATATTTGTATGGCGCAAACGTAGTCAAGGCACTCCCCCCGTTAAGAAAGTGGATATGACCGACAAACAGCGTGTTGAGTGGACAGATGGAGTCTGGTCGATCCCGTCTGTGCGCATCAATGAGCGTGTAGATGGTTTTAAGTTGGCTAAATTTCCAGAAGAAATACCAACGCGTCTAATACAAATGTACACAGAGCCGGGCGATACAATCCTTGATCCGTTTGGAGGTACGTGTACTACTGCCAAAGCAGCTATCAACACAGGGCGCAACAGCATAATGATAGAGAAAAATCCAGCGATGCGCAGCTACATAGAAAACTATCTGGTGACAACACAGCTGGACTTGTTCAATAATTCTTTGGAGATCGTCTATGAAACACTTTAGCGCATCTAGTCTGGAAATGCTGGCGAGATGCCCGCGCCAATATATGTATCGGTATGTACTTGGTTATAAAGTTCCTCCTCAAGCAGCTCAGATATTTGGTGATACATACCACAGCACCATAGAGGATAATTTTAGACATAAGGTCCTCACCGGGAAGGATTTACCGGTTGAGCAGGCAAAGGCTGTGTTTTCTGATAGATGGGAAAAGAGCGATGTCAAAGACGGCGCGCTCAAAGATGTTGGTATTGGTTTAGTTGAATCTTATATAAACACAGTTGCTCCCAACAGAAAGCCTGTAGTAGTTGAGCATGAGTTTAGGCTAGAACCGAAGGAATCTAGTTCTTTGTTCGTCGGACGTATTGATTTTATAGGTGACGGCGGCATCATAGTGGAGCACAAAACGTCGTCTAAACAGTGGCCACAGGCCAGAGCCGATAACTCCATCCAGGGTACTGGGTATGTATATGCCTATAAACATCTGTTTGGAGAGACGCCATCTGCTGTGCTTTATGATGTGGCCATTAAGGACAAGACGCGCAGTATTCAAACACTGCAGACTATGCGAGACGCACGTAGCTTACGTGAGTTTGAGGAGCGCCTACGCGATGCAGAGCGCATGGTTAAGGCTGAAATATTTCCAAGAACTGACCCATCAAACTGGTGGTGTAGTTATATGTTTTGTGGTTACTATCAGCATTGTAAGATGGGTATACCACTAAGTTCTTTGAATTTGTATAGGGAGATTGATTCTGACGAGTATGCGTTCTAGGGAAGAGATAGAGGGTGCTATTAAGTTGTGTGATTTCCTGGAATCACAATGCTTGTTGTGGAAGTTAAGCGCTGAGAAAAGCGGCGATCTACGGACTGTGTTTATGCTAGAGACTGAGATAGGTTCAATTAATGCCCTTAGAAAAGGAATACGTTGGGCCGCCGGTCTTGACAACTTTTCGATCTTAGACCAGGGGATTGTACAAAGATACGAGATTAAGGACACATGATAAATCTAAGGCTTTTAGCAGGAAAAAGAATCCAAGATGATAAGTGTGTGATATGCGGCGGGCATAAAAGCAGGCGTTTCTGGGTTTGTAAGAGGTGCTCAGATGAGTTTAATCTAGAGAAATTAACATACAAACAGTGGCCGCCCTGGCTTAAGGCTTTAGTTAACATTGAACGACGCCGTCTGTACCGACAACACGTTATGGAAGAGATCCCCATGGATCCAGACTCAATCGCCCTCTTAATTGAGGGCGATTCTATTTATATGAATGGTATGTTTATTTTGAGGTCTTTTTCAGATAAAAATTATTCAATTTATGATTGAATTCGTTTATGGTTTATAGACGATACTATAGGAGTTACTATGGGCAGATCTTTACCATCAATTCGTCAGTTGGCCCAGTTTGAAGGTAAGACTGAGGAAGAGATCAACAAGATATTATGGAGTAAGGAACTAAGTAGTCAGGTAGAGAAGAAGCTGGCTGAGTTTGCCAAAGACTATGACTTGTCGGATATGAAATCTAACGACAAGGAATCTCTTAGGCGTATGGCGGCATTGATGGTGCGCCTGGAGAGTGCTGAGCAGGACTTAGAGGAGCGCCTGCGCTCTGATGAGCTCGATCCAAATGAAGCGCTTAAGGAAGAACAACGTCTTGGCATTATGCGCCGTGACTTAATAGCGCTACAGGAATCGTTAGGCATCACCAGGGCAAAGCGTATCGAGAAGACTGAGGAGAATCCGCTGCTGCTATGGGAAGACATCAAGGCGCGCGCACGACATTTTCTCCAGGAACGTCTAGCATATGTGCGTTGTTGCCAATGCAACATAGTCTTGGCTGTGGTCAACTTTACTTACCCAGAATCAAATAACGAGATCACAGTAACGTGTGGTCGTTGTGGTAAAGTTACCAAACTAAGTGGTCAGAAGTTGTTAGAATTAGAAAAGAAGAACCCGTACAAGTAGGTGATTAAGTGTTAATAGAAAGGCTTACTGAAGAAGAACTGGCCTTGTACGAAGTTCTTAGGCATCCGGTTTGGTGTTACGAATTTCTCAGTAGGTTAGAATCAGAGGAATCTGTTTTTGAGTTTACTAGTTACCAGAAAGAGATTCTTCTTGATTTTAACAACATGGTTAGTATACGCGCCGGTCGCGCCGTCGGCAAGACGCAGTCGCTAATTGCCAAGATCACCTGGCATGCTGTAAATGGCTTCTTTAGAGAAGTATTATATACTGTACCAAACAGGTCGCATCTAGATCCGGTCTTTCTCGGCATACAAAAGAAGTTCCGGGTTAACCCATTTCTAAAATATTGGCTTGGAAGATTCAGCGTCAACGCTCAGCAGTTCATGATTAAGTTCATGAATAACTTTACGTTGATTTGTAGAATCGCCGGTACCAGCGGTACTGGTGTTAATGTGGTCGGCCTGCACGTACCTGTCATCATCCTTGATGAGAGCAGCTATTACGATTGGCGCACATGGGTTGAGTTGCAGCAGGTTCTTAATGACTGGGAAGAAGGCAACCAGATGGTAGTTGCCGGTGTGCCTGATGGGCGTCGGGAGAAGAGCGTGCTGTATGCCTGTGACACGTCCCCATCGTTTACTAAGCATCGCATATCGGCATACGACAATCCACGCTTCACAAAGGAAGCAGAGCAGCGTGCTATAGAGCAGTTTGGCGGAAAGGACAGTCAGGACTTTATACGTCAAGTGCTAGGCGAGCATGGCACTCCCACGTTCTCAATGTTCGACAGAGAGAACATGCGTATTGAGGAGTACATGTATCCGACGATCCGTGTGTTTGGTGACAAGATTAAGTCCGATGTGCACGCACTTGACAGAATTGCTATTAATCTACCACTGCCGCCAAAGAGATCAGATTCCTTGGTGCTCGGAGTTGATCTCGGCTTTACAGAACCAACGGCAATCATAGCCTTGTATCTATTAGATAATATCTGGTATATACTATTTAGAGTAGAGCTGCACCAGGTTAACTATGACATACAAGAGAGATTCATAGATGATCTCAATGATAGATATAATTTTAACTTCATCGGTTTAGATGTTGGTGCTGGTGGTCAAGGTAAGGCTGTTTACAATGACTTTCTTTACCGACCGGAGTTTAAGAACTCCAGGTATGAAGAAAAGATTATACCTGTAGAGTTTGGTGGTACTGTAGTAGTTGGTGTTGATGAAAGTGGGAAAGAGTTAAAAGAAAGAGTAAAACCATTTTCTGTAACTAAGTTACAACAGATGGTTAACTCTTATGAAATTGCTTTTTCCAGGAAAGACGACGACCTTCTAACAGAGCTGGAGAGAATTACTTATTCCAAGTCTTCGGCAACAGGTCAGATTGTTTATAAAGCTTCAACGCCCGGTGGCGGCGACCGTGGGGCTGACCATAACTTTGCAGCCTTGTTAACGTTCGCTATGGTGGTATTTAATAAATATGACGCCTTACTTGGGAGGCCAAACAAACCAAAATTATATAAGAGTAAATGGATATACTAATGACGGAAGTTGAAATTGTTCCAGAGAGCAAAAAGGCTCGCTCTTCGTATGCGGCGTTTATTCGTCAACCAGAGGGTTCAATTACACTCTATGGTGACCAATCTTCTTTGTACCCAGACAAGATGGGTGTGTGGAGCGCCAAGCCGTATCATGAGAGGTTGAAACTCATCAGGTTTTTCTATGAGTTTGATCCTGTTGCTGGCACTGCTGTTGACAAGTTTATTGACTTAGGTATTACCGGATTCACGCTTGATATGTGTCAGTGTTCTGATAGAGAGATGGCTATTTATGAAGCCGCCACCAACTTTTTCTTGGATTATTTAAACAAGGCGGCACTTGAATATATGTTATCAGGTCTTGTTATTCCTCAGAATACGTGGAAAAAGGTTAATCCAAGGGAAATTGGTGTTAATCGCCGAACTGCTTTGGAGTTGCCGGACAAAGTATGGATTCTTGATCCGATGAAGGTGGTGCTAAAATTTGAGGGTGCAACTGGGGATGTGGTACCTTACATCAAGGTAGATGAGGAACTGCGCTATTTCATAATGTCTAAGGGGACTTATCCAGACGGTACAAAAGATGTTGAAAAATACAAAAGCCTGGTTGAAAGTTTTCCGGACTTTGTTGACAAGGTGCGCTCGAACGCTACCGAGATTCGTATAGATGACGCATTCTTGATCCGTCGCAAGCCCAAGACATATGACCCATACCCAACACCTTATCTCCAGAAGGTGATCGAGTCTCTTGAGTTTAAGCGAAACCTTCGTAAGATGGATTACTCAATTGCGTCACGGGTCATCAGCGCCATTATGTTGATCCGTCTTGGTAATGATGAATATCCGTTGACAGAAGACGATGAAGATCAACTATCCAGTTTAAAGTCAGAACTTACTTGGAGAAATAGGCCCGATAATATCGAGCGTGTGTTCCAGCTATTTGGAAACCATACGCTACAAATTAATTGGGTCTATCCGGACACATCGGCCATGCTCAGCCAAGATAAATACACGTCTATCAATGAGGATATATTTTATGGTCTTGGTATACCTAGAATCCTTATGAATGGGGAGACATCAAGATCAGCAACATCACAAGCTGAGTTTGCAATGTTCTCTCCAGCGTCTACTATAACCAAGATGAGGTCAGATTTACTGACTTGGGTCCAAAATATTCTTATGGACATTAAGGAAAGAAATGGATTAGATGCTGTGCCTACGGCGCGCTTCGAAGAATTAAGATTGTATGATCTTGAAAAGTTGTCCAAGACGGCGGCCACTCTGTTTGAAAGAAATGCCATCAGTCTTACAAGTCTTGCTAGATCCGCCGGATATAAGTTTGAAGATGAGGTGGTGATGAAGGCTCATGAGCGAGAACTGATGGCTAAGCACAAGATACCAGAGTTTCCATCTATGCCGTTCTCTCCAAGACCAAATATTGTTAACCAGGAGACAGATGATGCCGAAGGAGTACCTAAAGATCAGGGAAGCGATCCGGGAACAATGTCTGAAGGGTGACCATCCCGGTAAAAAGGAAGATGAAGATTGTCTGACTTATGCTAAGAGATTGGCGTCGGCGATCTATACTAAGAGATATGGTAAAACTCCACAAGAAGCTGAAAGCGCTGCCTTGGCCGTTGAACTCTTAGATGAGTTGGTAAGAAGAAAAAATGAATCAAGCAACACTTGAGTTTGTAGCTGTACCAGATGAAAATGAAGCCGATGCTTCTTTGGTAAAAGATACTAGAAGCACATGGTTGCGGTTTGTTTTTACAGACGCCGCGCCTAACGCTAATAACCAAGGCGTTAAAGAGGAAGAGTTTGATAACCTAATTACAACTGGTGTTCACAAACCTGTTAAGAAAACGCCGGAAGACATCGGTGACCATACCGGTGCTATTCCAATAGGTTCAATTGCCAGTTTGAAGAAGGTTGACGATAAAATTGTAGGTTTAGCGAATATCTGGGATACAGAATATCCAGAAGAAGTTAAATCAATCAAAGAGGCGTTTAGTGCAAAGCAACCTATCGGTACATCTTGGGAGATTTTATACTCAGATTCAGAGGTTGATGAGAACGGAGTTGAGTGGTTAAAGGGTTGTATCACTAAAGCAGTTGCTTTGGTAAAATACCCTGCTTATGAGAACAGAACTCCGATATTAGCTATCGCCTCTAAGTGGTCACCTAGTTACATCAAACAGCTTCCTGATGAGGCTTTTTTATATGTTGACGAGTCCGGGCGGCATTTCCCATTCAAAGATTTAGAGGGTAATATTGATACAATCCGCCTAGAAGCAGCGTTAAAAGAAGCACCCCAGAGCGGCCTTCCTAAGGAAGCTGTGGCACATATAGTGCAAAAAATAGAAACAATTTTACACCAAGGTGAAAAAATGGATGAGATTCAAAAACAGCTGGATGAAGCTCTTGCGCAAAAGACAGAGCTCGAAGCCAAGCTAGCTAGTGCTATGTCCAGCCTTGAAGAGCTAGTTGCTCTAAAGACCGAGGTTGAGGAGCTGCGCGCTTTTAAGGCCAAGGTCGAAGCAGATATGGCTCTTGAGGCTGTCAAGCAAGCTCGTTCTGTAAAGCTGGCTGAGGCAGGTATTGATGTCTCCAGCACAGACTTTGATTGGAACAAGTGGGTTAGCTTAGATGACGAGCATTTTGATTTTGTGGTTGAGATTCTAAAGGCTCAAAACAAAGATATTCCAGAGAAGGTTTCAACATCAGCTAAAGTTCCGCACCTTGCATCTGATGGTAAAGACACCAAGGATGCTAAGGAAATCCTAAGAAAACTTCTAGAAGAGAGAAAGCAGGGTAAATAATAATGGAAGTCTTAAAATATACAGATATTCTAGGTGTGACCCTAGACGGCGATGTTGTAGAGGGACGCATGGTCGTATTGACTAGCACCGGTGCCGACAAGCCGACCAACGCTGGTCAAGCCGCGAAGGCCCGTTACATCGTCGCCTGGCCAGTTGAAAATCGTCAACTGCCTATTTTTCAACCATACCCGACGTATGATAGAGCACTCCGCTGGGGCTTTGATAGAACGTCTAACTCGCCGTTTACACCAACTGCAGTGTATACGTTCTACCCCAACCTGAGTGAAGAGCCTCTAACTATCCCGTCTGGTACAGCCGCGCTTCTATTCAGCGCAGGTGAGTTTGTTGTTACTTCTGGTAACTGGGTATATGATTCTTCTCTAGTTGCTGGTGATGAGCTCGAGGTTAACTACACCGGTACTAACGCAGGTAAGCTGCAGAAGAAGAGCTCTGGCACCGCAGTAGCTGTCGTAACTGCTGTCCTAGATGGTCAGAAACTCCAGTTCCGGACTTATGGAGAATGATGATGGATAAAGAACGTGAATACAGAGAGGCTCTAGCAGCTGTAGCCAAGAATGAGCCTGAGGCTTTCGCTTCTCTAATCGTAGAGTACTTTAAGCCTAACCATATTGCTACAGACTACATCAGTATGCTGCTAAATACCAGAAACCTTCAGCCGGGTGATCAGCTGATTAAGAGAGTTCGTAGAGGTATTACTGTACGAACTCTTGTTCCGGGCTCAGTTCATCTGTCTAATGAGGTTACAGTTGCCGACCGTGCTTGGTATAACCTTTCTGGTGTAGATGTGCGCGTGCATGCTAACGCTTGGGATCTTGAATCAGGTCAGATTGGTACAATCGCTGAGATTGAAGCCGAGATGCGGGCCAAGATTCGTGATTATTTCCTTGCTAGAGTAATCTCAAGCCTAAGCACGCTGTGGAATGCGTCAAACACACCTAACAACTATACCGATCTCGGCGGTGCGAAGGTATCGGCAACTGCGCTCGATGCCGCCATTGACTACATCAACTATCGTGTTGGTGGTGTAAAGGCTGTGGTTGGTATCAAAAAGGTGATGGCGCCGATCTCTAAGTTTGGTCAGTATACACCCTACCAGGGTGATCCAACCAAGTGGGGAGTCCCGAACATGCAGGCCATCGAAGAGGTGCATCGCACCGGCTTCCTTGGAACATACTACGGGACGACCATCATCGGGTTGGATCAGCAGTGGGATGACCCAGTTAGTAATACGCCGCTGCTCCCAGAAGACAAGATTCTTGTAATTGGTAATAATGTTGGTGAGTTTATCACCTACGGAGATGTCAAGAGCAAGAGCTGGATCAACTGGGAACCAACTCCTCCTGTCTACAATATCGAGCTGTATGCTCAATACGGCATGATCATTGACCGGCAGGAAGGTATCTTCGTACTTGATAATGTAGGTTGAGTTTAATATAACGTGTGGGGCGGCGTAGTGCCGCCCCACACAAACTATAAGGAGGGATACGATTATGGGCTTGAAAGACGAAGCAATTAAGCGCGATGTTTTTGAGGTTATGCAAAAGGGTGAGCCATTTGCTACATATAAGAAGACAACCCTTGGTGCAATATTAGTTAAAACACTTGATCCGATACGTCTAATTCCTGAAGAAGTAATTCTAAAAGGTGATCCGGAGAAGAATGAGGATGGTTGCTTTTTAACAGTTTGGACTGCTGCGGAAGATAAATATATTCGTAAGAATAATAAAGCTCATTTTGAATCTGGCGCGCTAGTTCCACATTCAGCAGTAGATGAGGAATATTTTAAGATTAATTCTATATCCGATGAAGAGATCGAGTTAATTTTAAACCAACCATTCTTTGCATTGCAGAGTAAGTTGAAGGCATTTACGTCTAGTATTCCAGTGAGAAGGTTCTTAATTGCCGCCGAGAAGATGAATAAACCAGTTAAGACCATCGAATATATTAAGAGTGTGCTGTCAGAATTTGAGCGGGAAGAAGCACCTGCTGAGACGCCGTCCAGAGTGGATGTGGAGTATTAAATATGCCAGTTCAATTAACCAGTACTACGGATTTAGATTTTTTAGTTCCGGCGCTCAGGATGCATCTTGGAGATATAACCGAGCCTTATGCCTATGATGAGGGTCTTTTAAAGTTTTCTCTCTTAGAGGGCATCAAGATGTTGATGGCGCGCTGGAATTATCGTTATTCCGTGGTTTATGACCAAGACTTAAACCATTGGTCAGTAACTAGAAACAATGACGATGTGTTTCAGTTTTCTGAACCGCCAGTTATACAATATTGTGATGAGCGACCGATTGTGTTGGCGGCGGCCATTCTGTTGAAGACCGGTACGGTTTATACATCTGGTGCAGATGCAGTTTCTTGGAAAGATGACGAGATTTCATTCAGCAACGTCGCCGGTGCTGAGCTTAAATCTAAGAGTTTGTTAAGTGATCTAGATGAATTAAATAAGTTGGTTCCAGAGAGACGTCAGAGATTGGCGCGACCAACTAAGCAAAGTTTACTCGGATTTAGAAATCCACCTAATGAGTTTGAAGGATGAAATACTATATAGTCGGAGCTGGTGGTGCTGGTCGTGAAGTTTTAGGCTGGGCGCTAGATGCAGGTTTCGAGATATATGGGTTCATTGATGAAGACCCCAGACCAATATCTGGTGTCCCTGAGTTTGAGGTCGTAGGTAACCCGTATAAATGGAAACCGGCACCAGACGAGCGCTTCATACTTGCGGTTGGCGAACCTACATCAAAGAAGATGGATATAGCCAGATTCATGACTGATAGAGGTGCTCAATTCATAACGCTGATTCATCCAAAAGCATGTCTACCTCCAGGTGCGTTTGTTGGGGTTGGGTGTATTTTGTACCCATTTTCAAGCGTATCTCTAGGTGCTGAGGTTGGTGACTTTACTTTGATGAACATAGGCTCATGGGTTGGCCACGACGCAAGAGTTGGTGAGGGTTGTACTCTAGGTCCGCACTCAGGTGTGTATGGTCACGCAGTAATAGGTGAAGGTGTATATCTTGGAGGACATGCAGTTGTCTTACCAAAAGTAACTGTGTTCAACTATGCCACAGTAGGTGCTGGGGCTGTGGTTACACGAGATGTTAGTGCTCATACAATAGTCAAGGGGATACCAGCAAAATGATTCTGACGGTCTGCTCTCTGTTTAGAGATTCTACTCGCTACTTGGATAGGTATTTTGCTCAAGTAAGCAGTATATACCCTCTGGAAAGTACGCGCTTTGTGTTTGTGGAGGGGGATAGCACAGATTCTACATATCAACGACTACTAAAGTGGCGAGATGGACCGTTTAAAGCTAACACGCAGGTCATCAAGCACGATCAACATATACCATATTATGGTTCGGTAGTTCACCCTAAAAGACTTAGTTGTTTGGCTGAGTTGGCTAATATTGCACTTGATGCTATACCGGAAGAGACTGACTATATACTATGGGTTGAATCTGACCTCATATTTGAGAGTGATCTGGTGAGACATTTATTGCTGCTCTCTGGTGGAAAACACGCCGTTGCTCCGTACATCATCACACAGAAAACGCGCCAATTTTATGACATCTGGGCTTTCAGGAAAGATGGTGTGCAATTCAACCCACACAAGCCATACATACACGGTGAAAGTCACCTCTTCGACGTAGACTCTGCCGGGAGCGTTTTGTTAGTACCAGCTCGGTTCAGAAGTTGCAGGTTTAAGACAGAGAATGCTATAATTGGTTGGTGTGAAAATCTAAAGGAGGAAGGATGTTCTATAAAGGCGGCTCGTGATGTGGTCGTCTGGCATCCGGCATAAATGGATGGTAGAGGGAAAGACCGGTTACAAAATCACAAAGGATTGGTATCTTGTAAAAGATCCTGTAAACTATGATGTAGTTCTTCCAGTAGAGGGAGATTTATTTTCAGATGTAGATATTTGTCTACATGAGTTATTTAGAGGCGGCGAGTTAAAACAAACTGACGGCTCAGTTGGTGCTGAATCTTATAGAGTACCAGATCCACTAGTCTGGAAATGGGCTTGGTATTTTGATTGGCGTAACTACGCCGGACATCGCCACGACTACAGAGCAATAAATGTTGATGGGCCTGTCAATATTGCCGATGGATACGGTAATATGACAGTAAACCTCGTCAGAGAGATTCTCAATCTGAACGTTGACGTTGTGATCTGTAGAAATTGGCACAAACAAAACCGGCTTGATGACGCGCCTGGCTATATAAAGTTCTCAAACACATACAACAGATTTCTACCGACGGTTCGCCTAAGTCAGCTAGACTCTGCAACTAACACAGTTGGTTCATTTATTGCCAACTGGAGTATGTGGGAATTCGAAAGATTTACTAACAGTATGTGGGTTAACGGCGGCAACTCTATTAACTTGTGCATTGTACCATGTGGCTGGAATAAGCTTCTCTGGAAACAAGAGGGTATATTAAAAGATACAGTAGTAGTGCCTCTTGGAGTTGACACGTCCAAGTTTAATTTCAGGGAACGTCTACCAAAACCTGTCTTTACATTTCTTACCGATGGATCAATTCTAGGCGGGAATAGATTACTTGACATATGGGCTGAAAAATATATTAACCGCAAAGATGTTGAGTTAATAGTTAAATATCCATACCCTGTTGAGTTTGAGAGTTTTAAAAACATAAGGGTTATAGATGAGAGATTCTCAGTAGATCAGATGGTTGATCTATATTGGAGCGCCGATTGTTTTATATATCCAACTCAAGCTGAGGGGTTTGGTTTAATGCCGCTGGAGGCAATGGCTACCGGCCTTCCGACGATAGTCACCAGGTTACCTGCAACAGCCCAATATGTATGGTACGACCTGTGTATGCCTATCCCGGTTAAGCGTATAGACTGGTATCACATCCCTGATGAAGACATCATGGTGAGTTGGATTGATGCTGTTATGGAAAGAAAGTGGGATTTAGACATAGATACACACCATGTTAGTAATTTTGTAAGGACGCATTTCTCTT
>Ga0308414_1001807_pt1 | contig 13927 bp, 6 predicted proteins | sample HotsprSampleOS50_FD_205667 | JGI IMG/M metagenome (GOLD analysis project Ga0308414, IMG submission 205667) | Hot spring phototrophic mat microbial communities from Octopus Spring, Yellowstone National Park, Wyoming, United States - 20090730_OS50 ... | reverse complement strand
TTTTGATTGTCTGGTGGGCCGCAATGACGTGGAGGAAACAATGGGTAGAACATCAAGAATTCGAGCGCAGGGGGCAAGACTCATGGCTGCTTTTGCGCCAACGCTGGCAGCCATTCTCCTCTTCGCCGGTCTGTCGCTGAGTTCAGCATCTGCCATTGGGCCTGATCCGCTGTCAGGCAGCCTGGTGCCATCGCTGAACCCGTCCGTGACACCGATTGGGCCATCGTCTGCGCCACAGGCATCCATCGAGGCTGCCGCGAACGTGTGCGCCATTCACACCTGGCTCGATCCTGATGGGGGTGTCGTCCGCGTGCGCATGATTCAAGGCTCTAGCGTCATTACCAGCCCGACCTGGATCGGCGTGCTGGATTTCGGAGGCGGTGACATTGCCTACGCCTATTGCACCGATATTGCGCATCATGCGGCCGGCAGCCGGCCCTACTGCCTCGACCCCGGCTTCTTTTCAGATTGGCGGGTATCCTGGTTCGTCACCACCTACCCACCCACTCCAACAGATCGCGTCCAACAGGCCGCCCGGCAAGCCGCTCTGTGGCATTTGACCGACGGCGCTATGCTCGACGCTTCCAACGCCACGCTCGGCGATGCGGCGCTGGATTCAGCCGTGCTCAACGCCTACAACGCGCTGCTCGCATCGATCCCGGCTGCGCCGCCGCCATCTTTTCAGCCAGGCAATGTTGAGATTGTGGTCGATCCCGGCTCAGACCTCAACCTGCTCCCCGGCGGCGAAACACATCCCTTCACCGTTCGTCTGACCAAAGGCGGACTGCCATTGGCCGGCTACGCCGTGCAAGTGACCGCCACGCTCGGCTCGCTGAGCGCCTTCAACGGGGTTACTGACGGCAATGGCGAAGCGCAGTTCACTCTCACCAGCGCAATCTCCGGCGCCGCGTTCATCACGGTAACCGCCGAAGTCACCTTGCCGGCCGGCTCGCGCTTCCTCGACCAGGTAGAGCCTTCAGACAAGCAGCGTCTGGTGCTCGCGCAGAACAAGACCGTCATCATCGAAGGCTACGGCAACAAGACCTGGCTTACCGTGCCCAATGGCATCGTGGTGCGCAAGTTCAACGATCGCAACGGCAACGGCGTTCAGGATCACAATGAGCCAAATCTCGCCGGCTGGCGGTTCGTGTTGAACACGCCGGATGGCGCCACCTACAATCGCACCACAGGCGCAGACGGCAACGCCTATTTTGACAACCTCGTGCCGGCCGCTCTGTATGGCGTGTTCACGGTCACAGAAGTCCTGCAAACCAATTGGATCAACGTCACCCCGCTCGTCGTCACCCGCACCCGCAGCCTGCAAGACCCGTGGACGCAGTGGGTGATCGGCTACGCCAACGCTCAGCTCTCTCAACTCAAAGTCCTCAAGTACCTCGATCTGAATCTGAACGGCCAGCGCGATCCCGGCGAACCGGGATTGGCCGGCTGGCAGTTTGAAATCCGCCGCTGGGACGGCAATGACTTCATCGCATTCCTGGGCGGCACTACAGATGACACCGGCCACCTGCGCTTCAACAACCTGGCGCCCGGCCTGTACAAGATCATCGAGTTTGGGCAAGTCGGCTACACAAATACCACGCCCCTCGAGAGAATCGTCGAGATTCTGCCCAACTCCCCCGGCATCTACGAGGTCACCTTCGGCAACGCGCGCAACGGCAGCCTCGTGGTCGTCAAGGCAGTAAACTGGAGTGGCGTCACACCGTCTCCCACACAAACGTTCACCCTCTGCATCACCGGCCCGTCTTATCCCGGCGGCAACTGCCAGACCATCGGCCCTGACGGCGGCAGTCTGATGTGGACGAGTCTGCTGCCCGGCACGTACACCATCACCGAGACCGAGCCTGGCCCCGCCTGGTCTGTCACCGGCAACGGTGTGACCGTTACCCTCACCGGCGGCGGCGGCCTGTTCACCGGCACGATCACCAACACGCGCACCACTCCGCAACTGGGCAGCCTGCAAATCATCAAGTCAGTGAACTGGATCGGCGCCACCCCCGATCCAAATCAGACCTTTGAGATCTGCATCACTGGCCCGTCCTATCCTGCCGGCGACTGCCAAAACATTGGCGCCAACGGCGGCCCCCTCACCTGGAACAACCTCATCCCGGGCGTCTATACCGTCACCGAGACCAGCCCCGGCAGCGCATGGTCCGTCATCGGCAGCGGCGTGGCCGTGATTGCTCCGCCCGGTGGCGCCGGCTCTGCCACCATCACCAACACGCTGCGCTATGGCAGTCTCATCATCACCAAGACCGTCGACTGGAAAGGATTCACACCCGACCCGACGATGTCATTCGACCTGTGCATCAGCGGGCCGTCGTACCCCACCACGCCAGATTGCCAGAACATCGGCGCGAACGGCGGCGTGCTGACCTGGAACAACCTGATTCCGGGCGACTACATCGTGACCGAGCCGAACGCCGGCGGCCAGTGGAGCGTCACGATCAGCGATTCGGTCGTCACTGTCGGCGGCGGCAGCTCGGCCGGCGTATCGGCGCTCAACACCTACGCCGCCGGGCGCCTCGTGGTCACCAAGACAGTGGACTGGAGCGGCACACTGGTCGATCCCAATCAGACGTTCGAGATTTGCGTTACCGGCCCGTCTTTCCCGTCGGGAGACTGCCAGACGGTAGGCCCCAACGGCGGCTCGCCAGTATGGGACAACCTGATTCCAGGCGTCTACACCGTCACAGAATCCAATCCCGGCCCGGCCTGGGTCGTGACCGGCGACAACGTGACAGTCAACGTCCCCGACGGCGGCACAGGCTCAACCACCATTGTGAACACACGCCGCGTGGGCAGCCTGCAAATCAGCAAGATCGCGGACTGGAATGGCATCGCCCCCGATCCTGCGCAGACCTTCACCATCTGCGTCACCGGCCCGTCCTATCCGTCCGGCGACTGCCAGACCATCGACGCCGACGGCGGCGTGCTGACCTGGAATAACCTGATCCCCGGCGTCTACACAGTCACCGAGACCGATCCCGGTGTTGCCTGGTCGATCACCGGCAGCAATGTGACCGTGACGGTGACGGGCGATGGCGCAAACACCCACACAATCACCAACACGCGCCGGCTGGGCAGCCTGCAAGTCACCAAAGTGGTGAACTGGAACGGCATCACCCCTGACCCGGCGCAGACCTTCACCATCTGCATCACCGGCCCATCCTATCCAGCCGGCGACTGCCAGAGCATCGGCGCGAACGGCGGCGCGCTGACCTGGAACAACCTGATTCCGGGCAACTACGCCGTGACCGAGCCGAACGCCGGCAACCTGTGGAACGTGGCCATTACAGGGTCGCCTGTCACCGTACCGATTGACGGCGGCAGCGGCAGCGCAACCGTGACCAACACGCGCCTGCTGCCAGGACTCGTTGCCCGCAAGTCGTCCATTCCGCCCAACGGCACACAAGTCGGTCGCGGCAGCCTCATCACCTATGTGCTCGTTCTGACCAACACCGGCCAGATTGCGCTGACGAACGTGCGCCTGACAGACACAGCCCCGCTCGGAACGGAGTACATTGCCGGCAGCGCCGTGCCCGCGCCGGCCAATCCGCCCTTGCCGCTGGTGTGGGTCGTGCCCACGCTCAACGTCGGCGACAGCTTCACCGCCCGCTTCACAGTCCGCGTAACGCCGGTCACCGGCACACTGGCCATCACCAATAGCGCCACCGTTAGCAGCGACCAGACGCCGATCACCGAGACAAACGTCGTGGTGCATCCATTCCGCGAGACAGCCATCGACCTGCTCAGCTTCACTGCCACACCGCAGCCGAACAACACCATCCTGGTGCGCTGGGTCACCGGCGCCGAGATCAACACCTACGGATTCCATCTCTTCCGCAGCGCCGATGGCAGCCGCGCCAACGCGGTGCAGATCACCGATCAGATCATCCTGAGCCAGGGCTGGGGCCAGGGTGGCGCCACCTATCAATGGATCGATGCAAACGTCCAAACAGGCGTCACCTACACCTACTGGTTGCAGGAGACTGAACTGGACGGCGACCTGCTCGAATATGGCCCGGTTTCCGCATCCCTCGATCAGCTCTCGATGGTGCGGCGGCTGTACCTGCCCATCACCCGGCGCTAAATCGTCATTCAAGACCGGCAACCCCGGCGGGCTGATGGACGCCAGCGTGTCCGCAGCCCGCCAATTCCATCAAGTTGGAGCGTGCCAATGAAAAAAGGATTTGCTTCGCTGTGTCTATTCGTCGCAGGGCTGATGTTGATCTCGGCCGGCGCCGTTGTGAGTGCGCAGCCAACGATCGCCGCGCCGCTTGCCGACATCACTGAAACGGTTACCGAGCCGCCGACGTTTACCCCGAGTCCGACGGTGACATCGACCGAGACAGCCACACCAACCCAGACCCCCACACCCACTGAGACGGCCACGCGGACAGTGTCCACGCCCACCAACACGCCGCCGGTGGAAACCGTCATCTCGAACGTCACCCCCAGGGCGCCATCGCAAACATTGACACCATTGCCCACGCCCGATCTCACGCTCACGCCCGATCTGTCCCTGACGGCAACTCCGGCCATTGTGCTGGACACCACGGGCGAACGAGGTCGCACGGGCGGGATCAATCCAGCCGGCCTGGCCCTCATCGCGTTGGGTTGTCTCTTCATTGTTCTGGCAGTCACCTTGTCTGTGCGCAAGTCTTCCGGCCGCGCCTGAGACCGCGCAACACATCTGCGTGTCGCATCCAGCAGGCGCAAAGGGCGCGCAATGACCGCCAGGTGCGGCCGCGTGTTCTTTGCGCTGTTTTTTTCTGGCGCATGGTGGTGATGCCAGTGCGGACACAATCCACTTTCACACGTCTGTCGCAACTGGTTGCGGTTGTCGTTGCCTGTGCGCTGCTGGGGTCAGGCTTTCCAGCGCCGGCCCGCGCGCAGGCGCCGACCCCACCAGGCCCTACCCGGCCCGGCGCGCCTTCGCTCCGCATTCAGGTCATGCCGGCAACCCCGGCGGGAGAAGACGGCGAAGGCGCCCGCATCACCGCGCGCGCCGACAAGGCGGGTGTCGCAAGCAACCCGGGCACTCTGCCCAATCCGCGCATCCTGGCGTTCGAGCTGCGCCGACAGCGCATCAGATCCCAGGCAGATCTTGACGCCGTCACCACGCGCATCGATCATCTGGTCACACAACCGTGGCAGGGGTCAGCGCCGCCGACGGGCGAGGGCAACGAGGATGCAGATCCGGCGGGCATTGCACACGCCGATCTGCCGCCGGCAGCGCAGATGTCATCCGCCCCATCCGCGCCGGTCACAATTCTGCGACGGGGGTGGGTGCGCGGCGCGCCGATCCTGGTCGTGGCTGTCTGGTCGGTGTTCGATCACAACGGCCAGGCAGTGTTGGTCAACGAACTTGAAGCCACCATCCCGGACGCAACACCGCTCACATCTGACAGGGCCGGCTTCGCAGCGTCGATGTTGGGCGTGGATTCCTTCACCCCGCAAGCTCCGGCCGCGCCAATCAATCCGGCCGCCAATGCGCCGGCGATCAAAATCGCGGTCTCGCAGCCGGGCATTCAGCGCGTCACCGGCGCTGCGCTCGCCGCAGCCGGCCTGAACATCAGCGCCACAGATCCGGCCCTGCTTCACCTGCGCCTGAACGGCCAGCCCATCGCCCTTGAGACACGCGGCGCAGGCGATGGCCGGCTCGACCCAGGCAATGAGATCCGCTTCTACGCGCCATCAGCCGGCGACCGCTGGAACACGACTACCCTCTACTGGTTGACGGTCGAGGCGACAGCCGGCGCGCGGATGCCGGCGCGCGACGCGACAGGCGGCGCAGGTCCCACCCAAAACACCGCGATCGAAAGGCGCGTCTGGCGCAATAACAAGCTCTACGACTCCCTCGTGCCAGGCCCCAATGGCGATCACTGGTTCGCCCATCGGCTGCTCACCGGCCCCGGCTCACCCTCGGCCGTCGTCACCGTGCCCATCACCACATCACTGCCGAAGTGGAGTGTGAGAAGCTTCCTGCCTTTGGCGCAAGTCAACGCTGCCGGCAGCATGGCGATCGCGCCAGCGGTGACAGAAGGCGCAACCTCAACGAGCGAGGCTGCAACGCCCCGCATCAGCCTCACCGTGGCCGGATCGGCGCAGACCAGCGGGCAGCATCACCTATCCGTGCGGCTCGGCGCATCCGCGATCTCGGCGCGTTGGAGCGGCGCCGGCGACTGGCAACACACCTTCACGTTCACGGGCGCCATCGACGGGGATTGGGCGACGCTCACGCTGGTCAGCGGCGCCATGCCCGACAGCGTCAGCATCGCCAGCATTGAATACGAGGCGTCGGTCATGCTGTCGTTTGCCGGCCGGGGCGGCGCTTTCTCCGGCGGCGCCGGGGTCGCCCGTTACCAGCTCCGGGGCACGCCTGCCGGTCGCGTGCTGTACGATGTGACCCTGCCTCAGACCCCCACGATCGTTCACATTCCAGCCGGCACAGACACCCGGTTCGACCACGCGGACTCTGTCCACGGTTCAGTTGCGCGCGACTACGTGCTGGCCGGGCCGGGCACACTGGTTGCCCCACAGGTCATGCCTCATACGCCGGTCGATCTGGTGTCGCCGCGCAATGCCCGGCTGATCTACATTGGCCCCGCGTCATTGCACGCAACGCTGACGCCGCTGATCGCCCTGCGACAGGCGCAGGGATTCAGCGCCATCGTTGTGGACACACAGGCCATCTACGACACGTGGAGCTATGGCCAGGTTTCCCCCGCCGCGATCCGCAGCTTTTTGCAACACGCCGCCAGCGCATGGCCGGCTGCGCCGCGCTTCGTCACGCTGGTCGGCGATGGCACAGCCGATCCCCACGATTACACCGCGCGCGGCGCGCTGAATGTCAACCTGGTTCCGCCCTATCTGGCGCCGGTTGACCCGTGGATCCGGGAAACAGCGTGTGACACGTGCTATGGTCAGCTCGACGGAGAGGAGCCTCTGTCCGATCCATTTCCCGATGTGCCAGTCGGGCGATTGCCGGTGAAGAGCGCCGGCGAACTGGCCGGCGTGGTGAGCAAAATCGTGAACTACGAGACCGCGACGGTTGGCCCCGTGCTGAACTCGTGGCGCTCGCGCATCGGATTGCTGGCCGACAACTATCGCGAGCCTGATGGCGCCGCCGACGCGGCCGGCGACTTTGCGGCCATGGCCGATGGCGTCATCGCCCTGCAGCCGGCAGCCCTCTCACCCCAACGCGTCTACTACGATCCTTATCCGCCAACCCAGGTCACGGCGGCGTGGCGCGTGGGCAGCGCGCTATCTGCTTACACCCGCACGATCGAGCTGTTCAACGCCGGCGCCGGCGTGATCAACTTCTACGGCCACGCGCATCAGTTCCAGATCGCCAGCACAGCGAGCTTCACGAACCCCAACAATTCTCAGCCGGCGTCGTATCTGCTCTACCTGTACGACGCGGACCAGTTGAACAACGCCGACCGGCTGCCCATCATGATTCAGATGACCTGCTACACCGGCGCATTCCAGACGCCTCTGGCCGGGGGCGCCACACTGGACGAACGCCTGGCGCTGGCGCCGGGCGGGGCCATTGCCGTGTGGGGCAATACAGGCAAAGGCGTCGCCTACGGCAACACCTATCTGCAACGCGGGTTCTATGCGGCGCTGTGGAATGCGCCGGCCATGACCGCCCGCGTGGGCGATCTCGTGTTGGCCGGCTACCTCGACCTGTTGACCCAAAGTCCGTGCTGCCAGGAAAGCGTCAACACCTATGTCGTGCTGGGGGATGTTGCCACTCGCGCCCGCGTATTCGCGCCGAAGCAGCAATACATCCCCTCTGTATCGAAGCCCTGACTGACAACACACCCCGGCCATAATCAGCGCGCCATTCCCACTGGCGCGCGTGCGCGCATCCTCCGCGTGACCTGTGACACGCTCAACCGGAACGTGCGCCAGGCCCTTGGACAACTCATCCTCATCCCCTGAACAAATCAGGCCCAGCGCCTGCTCATTTCAGGCATTCCCTGATGGCTTCATGATTGCTCTGGCCGTATCTCTATGCGCAAAAACGCATCAGAGACAATGCCAGCAAAGTGCTACGTTTCCAGTCCCTGTTCAATCTCACGCCGGCGCGCCGGCGCGTTGGCTGCGCGCGCAGTTGCGCGCGTCGTGGCGCTTGCAGCCGGTTGCGCACTGATGGCGTCTATCATCGCGCCGGCGCACGCAGCTCCCCGGCACTCTTCTGTCGAGCCGGTCAATCAGGCCGCGTGGACAACGGCAATCAAGATTTGGGTGAATCATTCGGGCATCCAGCGCATCAGCGGCGCCGGCCTGGCTGCGGTAGGCCTCGATCTGGCCAACTCGCCCGCTTCACACCTGCGCCTGGAGCACAACGGCGAGGAGATCGCGCTCGAAATCCGTGGCGCTGAGAATGATCGCCTCATCCCAACGAGCGAGGTGCGTTTCTACGCTGATGAGCCGGGCGACCGCTGGAACGCCGCCGACCTCTACTGGCTGACGGTGCAGCCCACGCCAGGAAAGCGGATGGTGGTTGAATCGGTTGCGCCGATTACGGGAACCACGCAAACCACCGGCCTTGAAAGAGGTCAGATCGCCACGCGCCGGGTGTATCACCCGCTGTATCCCGGCGCCGACGGCGATCACTGGTTCCTCGCGCAACTGAGCGCGCCCCCCCCGACGCCCCAAACGGTCTTCACCGCGACTTTGCCCGGCACGCTGGCGCCGGTTGCCGGATTGGCCATCGTCTCTGTGTCGGGCGTCGCCGTCACAGACGGCCAGCACACGCTGCGCGCCCAGCTCGGCAGCGCCGCAAGCGTGGTGAGCTGGTCTGGCAACGGCAACTGGACGCAAACGTTTCCCCTGACCCTGAGCGCCGGCAGCCGGCAATTCACCCTCACCCTGGCCAGCCCAACGGGCGACACGGCGCTCATTGAGGCGATCGAATGGCAGTTGCCGGTCAGCCTGAACTTTGCCGGCCAGGGCGGCGCGTTTCGCACCCCGGCCAGCAGCCGCTACCAGCTCAGCAACATTCCGGCAGATCGCACCCTGTACGATGTGGTGGAGACCACCGCGCCGCGCGCGCTAATCCTTCCGGCCGATTCAAGCGCGCTGATTGACAGCGCAACAGGCCCGCGTCAATACATCCTGGCCGGGCCGGGAGCAATCTACGCGCCGGCGCTGTCGCCACACACGCCGATTGACCTGACCGCCCAACGCGATGGCGAAGTGGTCTATATCGCACCCCCAGCCCTGCGCGCAGCCCTGGCGCCGCTGGTGGCATTGCGACAATCCCAGGGATTGAGCGTCAAAGTCATCGAGCCGCAATGGATCTATGACGCATGGAGCTACGGCCGCGTATCGCCCGATGCGATACGCAATTTCCTGCGCTACGCGCGCAGCGAGTGGTCTCGCCCGCCGCGCTACGTGACACTGGTCGGCGATGGCACATACGACCCGCTGGGCTTCGCTGATGCCAGCGCCAACAATCTGACCAGCAATATCATCCCGCCATACATGACAATGGTGGATATCAGCCAGGACCCGGCCAATCCGGCCGTGAGCGAATCAGCCTGCGAAACCTGCTATGGCCTGCTGGACGGCGATGATCCGCTTTCTGATGCCGTGCCCGACATCGCCATTGCGCGACTGCCGGCCAAAACAGCCGCCGAACTGACTGTGATGGTCAACAAGATCATCAGCTATGAAACAGCGCCCCTGCCGGCGGCGTGGCGAAGCCAGGTGGGATTCATCTCTGACAATGCGCTGGATGAGCAAGGTCGGCTCGACAGCGCCGGCGATTTCAACGCGCTCCTCGACATGGCGGTTGCGCTGCAACCCCCCGGCGTCGCTGTCCAGCGCATGTACTACGATCCCTACCCCCCATCTGCAAACAGCGCCCCCTGGCGCGAGCCAAATGCGTTGGCGGCGTACACCCGAACCCTGCATCTCTTCAACAGCGGCGCGGGCATCATTGAGTTCGCCGGCCATGGTCATCCGCTACAATTCGCCAGCACAGCGCCGTTCCAGAATCCCTACGACAACGCAATTGCGTCCTATCTGCTGTCCAGCGCCGACCCGGATCGCATGACGAATGCCGGCCGGCTGCCGATTGCGCTCTTCATGGCATGCAGCATGGGCCGCTTTCACGTCGCGCCGGCCACGAGCAACGGACAAACGCTCGCAGAGCGACTGGTCTCGTCACCCAACGGCGCCGTGGCGGTCTGGGCCAGCAGCGGCAAAGGCGTGCTGTGGGGACATCAGTATTTGCAGCGCGGCTTCTACACAGCGCTGTGGGACGCCGCGCCGTTCACTGCCCGACTGGGCGACCTGACGCTGGCCGGCCAGCGCGATCTGATTGCCAACGCAGACTTCCTGGCTTACATGTCCTGGACTTACCTGCTGCTAGGCGATGCCGCGACTCTGGTGCGCGTGGCGCCGGCGCCGGCCATGCCCTGGGCGCATCGCGTCAGCATTCCGATCGTGTCGCGGTGACCCCCCAATCGATTTTGGATTTGGGATTTGGGAGGCGTATGGTAATCTGGCAAATTCCGCCGATCGCGGTATAATGCGCGCCGTCATTCCTCGATAGCTCAATGGCAGAGCAACCGGCTGTTAACCGGTAGGTTACTGGTTCGAGTCCAGTTCGAGGAGTTTTCCGGGTAGAGGGCCGCTCCGCGCGGCCCTTTTCGTTTGCCCTCTGTCTGCTGACGACTGACTACTGACTACTGACGCCCCCCACCAGCCGCTGCGCCGCAATGAGCGTGTTCTGCATCAGCATGGCGATGGTCATGGGGCCGACACCGCCCGGCACCGGCGTAATGGCCCCGGCCACTTCACTGACGCCTTCGTAGTCCACATCGCCAACCAGGCGCGAGCCGGATTTGCGCGTTGGGTCGGCGATGCGATTGATGCCCACGTCGATCACAACACACCCCGGCTTCACCATCTCCGCCGTCACAAAACGCGCCTTGCCGATGGCGGCGATCAGAATATCCGCTTCGCGCGTCACCGCCGGCAGGTCAACCGTCTTGCTATGGCACACCGTCACAGTGGCGTCGCGCGCCAGAAGCATCAGCGACACCGGCAGACCCACGATGGCGCTGCGGCCCAGCACCACAGCGCGCTTGCCGGCAATGGGGATGCCGCTGCGATCGAGCAATTCAATGCACCCTTTGGGCGTGCAGGGCGCAAAGCTGGGTGCGCGCCCTTTCAGACCCAGCCGGCCGATATTGCTGGGGTGAAATCCATCCACATCCTTGTCCAACGGGACCGCCGCCAGAACCGCCTGATCGTTGATATGGGCCGGCAGCGGCAGTTGCACCAGAATGCCGTGCACGTCCGGCCGCGCGCCCAATTCGCGCACCAGCGCAACTGCTTCCTGCTGAGTCGTCGTGGCCGGCAACTCATAGCCGAACGACATCAGCCCCAGCTCCTCGCACGTCTTGCGCTTACTGCGCACGTATGCCGCCGAGGCGGGATTGTCGCCGATCAGCACTGTGGCCAGTCCCGGCGCAACGCCGCGCTCGGCCTTGAATCGCTCCACCTCAGCCTTGATCTCGCTGCGAATGGCCGCCGCAATCGCGGCCCCGTCGATGATATGCGCCATGTTTCCTCGTTGCTCGCCTGGCTGGTGATCGGCAAACTGTCAACTGGTTGCAGAACCTGTAAACCTTCCAACCTTCCCAACCTGATGAACCTTACCAACCTTAAGATCCGGCCCCGTTCAGCATGTCGATGGCGCTGGCCGTCAACAAAGCAACCGCCAGCGGCAGCGCGTCCTCGTCGATCTGAAAGCGCGGGCTGTGGTGCGGCTCGGTGATGCCCTTGTCGGCATTGCCGGCGCCGACAAAGACGAATGCGCCGGGGGCGGCCTGGAGAAAGAAGGCCGCATCCTCGGCGCCCATCAGGCGGAAATCCGAGACGACCCGGTTGTCGCCCACCAGCCGGCGCGCGTGACGGCGCACAATCTCGGACATGGCCGGGTCATTGACCAGCGGCGGGGTCGAAGCGTCCGCAAAAGTGACCGTCGCTTGCAGGCCCAGCGCGCGCGCCGTATGTTCCGCAATCTGGCTGATGCGGTCATTCAGCAATCGGCCCACCGCTTCGCTGAAGGCGCGGGTGGTGCCGCCAAACTCGACTCCATCAGGGATGATGTTGTGCGCTGTGCCGCCGCGAATGTAACCCACGGTGACCACGCCCTGATCCATCGGGTTGACATTGCGCGACACAATCGACTGCAAGGCAGCGATGATGTGCGCCGCGCCGACAATCGGATCGGCGCCCTGATGCGGCATGGCGCCGTGCGCGCCGCGCCCGCGCAAGGCGACGGTGAACGCGCCGCTGCCGGCCATGGTTGGGCCGTCGGTCATGGCGATGACGCCCGTCGGCAGGCTGCTGAAGATGTGCATCGAGAGGGCGCAATCCGGCCTGGGGTTCTCGAGCGCGCCGTCACGGATCATCGCGCGGGCGCCGGCCACAATCTCCTCCGCCGGCTGAAAGACAAACTTGGCGATGCCGCCCCACTCCGCCCGCCGCTGCGCCAGCATTTCCGCCACGGCCAACCCAATCGCCGTGTGCGCGTCGTGTCCGCAGGCGTGCATCAGCCCATCAACCTGCGAACGAAAGGGCGCGTCCACTTCTTCGTGGATGGGCAGCGCGTCCATGTCGAAGCGCAGCAACAGCGCGCGGCCGGGCCGCTCGCCGTCCATCACGCCAACCACGCCAGTCTTGCCGACGCCCGTCTGCACTTCAAAACCCAGTTCCGCCAGACGCTGCGCCACGATGCCGGCGGTGCGCGTCTCCTGGAAGGCGATTTCGGGGTGCGCGTGCAGATCGCGGCGGTCGGCGATCAGGCGCTCGCGCAATGCTTCGGCCTCTAATCTCAGTTGTTGAATGTCGGACAAAACCATCCTCCCGGCGCGATCGGCGAGTGGCTTTCAGCCGCAACCAGCGGATCGCTCAAGGAAGCATAGTGACGACATCGCATCGTGTCAAGCGATCATCCGCCGGCCACGATTTTGAAAATCTGGCCGGGGCGATGCAAAACATACAGCTCGCCGGCCTCGTCTTCGCCGAACGATGTGATATTCAAACCGCTTTCGAGCAGCGTCTCATTGACCCACTGGCCGCCGGCGTCACGATGCAACGCCCAGATCGTCCCACTGCAAAAGTCAGCGTACAGGTATCGCCCGGCCAGCCCCGGAATCGCCGCGCCGCGATAGACATAGCCGCCGGTGACCGAGCAGCCCAGTTCACGGCCGTATTGATAGATCGGCGGCGTGAAGGATGGGCTGTCCTGGCCGCCGCGATAGGGCGCAAAGCCCTCGCGCAGACGCCAGCCGTAGTTCTCGCCGCCCCGGCTCGACGCCGGCTGGAAATCGATCTCCTCATACGCATTCTGGCCCACATCCGCCATGTACAGATCGCCGGTGGCGCGATCGAAGCTGAAACGCCAGGGATTGCGCAATCCAATCGCCCACAGTTCCGGCGCGGCATCCGGCCCAAAACCCGGATTGTCGGGCGGAATGGCGTACAAACGCTCGCCGTCCGTGCGGCTCACGTCGATTCGCAGCATCTTGCCCAGCAACGACGCAACGTTCTGGGCGTGGTTCTGCGGGTCGCCGGCGGCGCCGCCATCGCCCATGCCGATGTGCAACATGCCATCCGGCCCAAACTTCAATTGCCCGCCGTTGTGGTTCGAGTAGGGTTGATCGACCGTCAGAATGATCTGTTCGCTGACCGGGTCTGCCAATAACCCATCTGCGCTGACCGCAAAACGCGACACGACGGTCGCGCCGCGCCGATTGGTGTAGTTGGCGTACACAAGCCGGTCTTGCGCAAAGTCCGGGCTGAAGGCAATGCTCAACAGCCCTTGTTCATTGCCCTGGCTGCCAACGCGATCGGTGATATCGAGAAACGCCCT
>Ga0308414_1001806_pt1 | contig 13928 bp, 11 predicted proteins | sample HotsprSampleOS50_FD_205667 | JGI IMG/M metagenome (GOLD analysis project Ga0308414, IMG submission 205667) | Hot spring phototrophic mat microbial communities from Octopus Spring, Yellowstone National Park, Wyoming, United States - 20090730_OS50 ... | reverse complement strand
CCGTAGCACGGGCATCTTGCGCATCTTGCCCGTGCCCTGGAGTTTGGCATTTTCATAGTGTGGAGACTCTGCCCCGATGGCCAGCACGGGCGAGAACGGCCGTGCTACGTCGTGCGCCAGCGCGATCCCGGACCGCCGGCCGCAGAAACGGTCACGCGCCCTTCTTTACTCCGCCTTCACCGATTCATAGCATAACTGGTGCTAATCAGTGTAATATGAGTCTTTCCCTCGTAACCGCGCTGGTACTGCTGGCGGGACTGGTCTACACGGCGGAGCGCCGAGGCGCGCCAGTGGTGCTGCGCCTGCCTCTCAAGGGCGACATCGGCCGCGAAACACGCTGGCTGGCCCAGTACGGCCAGGGCGCCTGCGCGCTGGCGGTGGCCGCGGTGATGTGGCGGCTCGACCGGCAGGTGCTGCCGTCGGGGGCTGTACCAGCCGTGGTGCTGCTGGCGGCGGTCGTGGCGGCGAGTCTGCTGAGCATGGTCATCAAACGACTGGTGGGGCGCGTCAGGCCGGGGCGGCCGCGCGAGGGCGAGTTTCTGGGACCATCGTGGCGTCATGACAATCGGCGCGAGAGCTTTCCGTCCTCGCACAGCGCCAGCGCCGTGGCGATGTCGGTGGTCCTCAGCCGGCTGTACCCGGAGGCGGCGCTGGTTTTCTGGGCGCTGGCACTGGTGTGTGCCGCGCTGCGCTACGTGGTGGATGCCCACTGGCCCAGCGACGTGCTGGGCGGGATCGCGCTGGGGCACGCGGTCGGTTCGGGGGTGTGGCTGCTGCTGGCTGTGTGATGGAAGATCGTCCCGCCATTGTGCTGTGTTCCGGTGGACTGGATTCCACGACATGCCTGGCCATCGCGCGCGCCGAGGGCTATGCGCCGCTGTATTCGCTGTGTTTCGACTACGGCCAGCGGCATCGAGTGGAACTGGAGGCGGCGCGGCGCATCGCCGAGGCGTTTGCCGTGGCCGAGCATCGGGTGATCCGCATCGATCTGGCGCAGTTCGGGGGCAGCGCCCTGACGGGGCCGATACCGGTGCCCAAGGACCGCGATCCTGCGGCCATGGGCGGCGAGATTCCGATCACCTACGTGCCGGCTCGCAACACGATTTTTCTGGCGTATGCGCTGGCGTGGGCGGAGGTGCTGGGGGTGATGGATGTGTTCATCGGAGTCAACGCCATCGACTACAGCGGCTATCCCGACTGCCGGCCGGAGTTTGTGGCGGCGTTTGAGCGGCTGGCGAATCTGGCGACGAGGATGACGGTGGGGCAGGGGGGAGGAGGCAGCGACGAAGCGACGGAGCGACGAAGCGACGAAGCGGAGGAGGGAAATGAGGAAGCCCCAAGCCCCAAGTCCGAAAGAATGACGAATGGCGAAGCCCGAATGGCGACTGGCAACTGGCAACCGGCAACTGGCAAGTCTTGCCCAATCGAAAATCGAAAATCGAAAATCCAAACCCCCTTCCGGATCCACACCCCTCTCATTCACCTGAGCAAGGCCCAGATCATTCGGCGCGGGATCGAGCTGGGGGTGGACTATTCGCTGACGCATAGCTGCTACGACCCGGCGCCGGACGGGGCGGCCTGCGGGCGGTGCGACAGTTGCCTGTTGCGCCGGCGCGGATTTGCCGAGGCCGGCGTCGCCGACCCGACGCGCTATGCGCCGGCGTGAGATCGCAGGGTGGAAAGCTCACCTCTCGCAGGGCCAAAATCAGTTTCGCTTGCGCGCCCCTCTCCACCACAGCTCCAGCATCAGCAGCGCGTACAGGCGCTGGGAATGATCGGCGGCGCCGCGAACGTGATCGTCAAGCAGACGGCGCAGTCCCGACCCATCGAAATGATCGGCCGCAAACGAGTCGGCGGCGAACAGCAGGTCCTGGAGCATGCCGCGCAGCTCGCCGCGAAACCACTCGCCCACCGGCACGGCGAAGCCCATCTTCCGCCGCCTGAAGACGAAAGCCGGCAGGTCGGAGGCGAACGCCTCGCGCAGCCGGCGCTTGGCTCCGCCGCCCAGCAGATCGGCGGCCGTGAACCGCGAGGCCAGGCGCAGCAGGCGCGGGTCCATGAAGGGGCTGCGAACCTCCAGCGCGTGCAGCATCGAGGCCCGGTCGACTTTGGTATGAAGGTCTTCGGGCAGATAGGTGGCGCGGTCGAGCGCCGCGGCGGCGGCCACCACATCGCGGGCGCCGTCGAAAGCCCGCCCGGCCACCCGGCCGCTCAGGGGCGGCGCAGGGCGCATCGGGCCGTAGAGCCGGGACAGCTCCTCGGGGCTGAAGAGCCTCAGATAGCGCTCGTATCGCAGTGGCGCGGCCAGCGTCAGCGATGCCCCGAATCGCTTCAGCCGCGCCAGAGGCGACTTGGGATGCGTGCCCGGCAGCCACTGCCACGCCCGGCAACGCGCCGCCGCGCGCAGCGGCGCCGGCCAGTTGTCGATGCGGTCGGCCAGGGCCATGGCGCGGTAGCGGTCGTAGCCGCCGAACAGTTCATCGCCGCCGTCGCCGCTGAGGGCGACGGTGACGTGCCGGCGGGTCTCGCGGGCCAGGTAGTGCGTGGGAAGCGCCGATGAGTCGCCAAACGGCTCGCCATAGACCTCCGCCAGCGCCGGCAGGTCCTCGGCCGCCCGCGGCTCCACTGTGAATTGATGATGTCGCGTGCCCAGGTGGGCGGCCACGGCCGCCGCATACACCGTCTCATCGTAGCGCGGGTCGGCGAAGCCGATGGAAAACGTGAGCACCGGCTGATCGGGCGGGACCGCCGCCTTCATGGCCGCTGCGATGACCGAGCTGTCGGTGCCTCCGGAGAGAAAACAGCCCAGCGGCACGTCGGCCACCAGTTGACCCCTGACGGCGCGCTGGACCAGCAACCGCGTGCGCTGGGCAAGAGGCAGAGCCTGCTCCTCGGCGGAGCCGTCATCCTCAAGGCGAGCGGCGGGGTCGAAGTACTGGCCCGCTTCGCGGCGGGCCGCGCTGATCTGCATCCAATGTCCGGCCGCCAGCTTGCCGACGTGCGGGTGGATGGTGCGCGGGGCGGCGATGTAGCCGAACATCAGGTATTCATCCAGGGCGTCGGGGTCGATGGAGAAATCCACCCACGGAACCGGCCGCAGCGCGGCCAGCTCGCTGGCGAAGGCCACGCCCAGCACAGGCCCGCCGGGCCCCTGGCCACCCTCATGACAGACGGCCAGATACAGGGGCTTCTGCCCCATGCGGTCGCGGGCCAGCAGCAGCGTCTGCCGTGATTCATCCCATACGGCAAAGGCGAACATGCCGTCGAGGCGGCTGAGACACTCCCGTCCCCACTGCGCGTACGCCGCCAGCAGCACTTCGGTGTCGCTGGCCGTGCGCCAGCGATAGTCGGGCAGTAATGCCGACAGCTCGCTGCGCAGCTCGCGGTAGTTGTAGATTTCGCCGTTGAAGACGATCCAGCGGCCCGCGCCGTCGGTGAAGGGCTGATCGGCGCGGCGATCCAGGTCGATGATCGCCAGGCGCCGATGGGCCAGGGCAATCTGGGGTTGGTTGGGCGCGGGGGGGCGCTGGTGGTTCAGGTGCAGACCGTGGCTGTCGGGACCGCGGTGGGCGATGCGCCGGGACATCGCCTCCAGCGTCTCCCGTTCGATGCGGCAGCGATCGTGCCAGGCAATGACGCCGGCGATTCCGCACATGCGATTGAGCCTCTCGTTGCGGCCGCCCGCCGGCCGCGCCGGGTATCATCGGGCATGGCCGGGCAAGGCGAAAGGGCGCGGCGCTGATATCCCCCGCGGGAGGAAAGGGGGGGCTGTCACGGCGACTGGCCCACCGGCAATTGCGCGTAGACGATCTCCTCGCCGATGTCCCGGCTGGCCCGGGCCAGCGTCTGGCCGGTGCGCGCGATGATGAGGCTCTGGCCGTAGCCGGCCCAGGTCGGCCTGGGACCGTCGGCGGGCACGGTCCAGTTGGCGCCGATGATGTTCAGGCCATTGGCTTTGGCGATCTCCGGCAGCCGTTTGGCGAACCAGTCGCTGTTGGGGCTGTCGACCCAGGCGATGGAGTACAGCAGGATGTCGACCTTCAGCTCGCCCATGGCGCGGGCCTGTTCGTGGATGTCATAGCAGATGAGCACACCCAGGCGCCCATAGGGCGTGTCCACCACGGGATGGCCCAGGTTGCCCGGCGTGGTCCAGCCGCGCTCGGCCCAGGGCCAGGGATTGAGCTTGCGATAGTGGATGAGCTGGCGGCCGTCGGGGCCCAGGATCACGACGGTGTTATAGTAGCGATCGGTTTTCCTGTCGACCTCGACCAGCGGGACGGAGAGATAGACGCCGCGTTCGGCGGCCAGTTTCCCGAAAAACTCGGTGGAGGGCCCGGGCACGCTTTCGGCAAATCCGCCAGGATCAACGCCGGCCAGCCCCGCCGACAGCGGACGCGCATCGACCTGCCAGGCGCGTTTCAGGTCGTAGCTGAGATAGCCGGTGACGGCGGCCTCGGGCAGGACGATGATGACGGCGCCGTTGTCGGCGGCCGTGTGGAACAATCGCGCCAGCATCTGGCGGTTGCGCTGCGGCTGGGCGAACTCGGAGGCCGCCTGCACGGCGGCGACCTTGACCGTGGCCGGCGCGGCGGCGGGCAGCGTCGACGCGGAAGCAAGGGCCGCGAGGATGAGAACCACGTTGGCAATTCGACAGCGCATGGGGGGCCTCCGCATTGTGGAGACGCTTCACGGCGGCGGAAGTTCCATCGCGCGCCGGCGCGCTCCCAGACGCCGCCCGCATGGACCGTCACGCGCCCCCGATCACCGGCTCCAGTCCTGGCCGTTTGCACCTCCACATCCCCCGCACTACCATCCTCGGGCCATGGGCAGCTTTGCCATCGACACCTACGGCCGCCACTACCTGGAGGGGATGATCGACCTGTACAACCGGCAGACGTCCTTTGCGCCGCACATCGCGCCGCTGACGGCGGAGCTGTTCATCGAGCTTGTCGAGGGCAAGAGCTGCTTCGATCCGACCGGGCTGTTTGTCGCCCACGACGGTGGGCGGGTGATCGGCTGGATTCACGCCTGCGTGGCGGCCGGGTCGGAGCCGCATCACGAGCCAGGCGATCTTCGCCATCGGATTCGGATGCTGCTCTACGAGCCGCAGGAACTGAAGGCGGGCAAGGCGCTGGTACACGAGGCGACGGCCTGGCTCAGCGGCAGGGGAGCCACGAGCATCGAGGCGATGCACGCCAAGTGGGGCTATCCGCTGTACCGGGGTCTGTGGGCGGGCGGCGAGCCGCTGTGTCCGGCCGAGCTGGCGCACGTGCATCTGGCGCTGGAGGTTGGCGGATACAGGAATACGCAGGAGTCGATCTTCATGACGGCGCGGATGTCCACGCCGCCCGACCAGCCGCGCTGCGGGATCGACATCGAGCTGGTCGATCGACCGGCGGCGATGGCACACGAGCCGATGCGGCAGTCGTGGATCGGATTCGAGCCGATGTACACGCAGGCGATGGCCGGCGGCGAGGTTGCCGGAACCATCGGCTGGGTCGTGCTGCCGCATGTGACGCGGCTGGGCGCGCCGGCGTTGAACATCTGGACGCTGGGCGTGCGCGACCTGTTCCGGCGCAAGGGGGTGGCCGGCGCGCTGATCGCCCGCGCCATGCGGCTGGGATACGAGCGGGGCGCGCGGCACTGTTCTGTGGGCACGCAGCTCTGGAACGCGCCGGCGCACGCTTCCTACGCGCGATTTGGCTACACGCCCGCCAGCGTGTTGGTCGGCCGGTCGCAGGAACTGAAGCCCGCGCAGGGCTGAGACGGTCCATTCCAGGAGAAACACCGTGGGTCCCCTGATGCTTGGCGAGTTCACGCTGCACGGCCTGGATTACGCGGCCATCATCGGCTACTTCGGCCTGCTGGCGGCGGTGGGCATCTGGGTCGGCCGCAAGGAGCGGACGCAGCCCGACGAATACTTTCTGGCCGGTCGGACGCTGCCGTGGTATGTGGTGGGCTCCTCGTTCGTGGCGTCGAACATCAGCACCGAGCACTTCATCGGCATGATCGGGGCGGCGTACGTCTTCGGGCTGGTGCCGGCCATGTCGGAGTGGGGGAACATCTGGGTCTTCTCGCTGCTGATCTGGTTCTTCATTCCCTTTCTGCTGGCGTCACGCGTGTTCACGGTGCCGGAGTTTCTCGAGCGGCGATTCAACCCGACGCTGCGCATGTTTTTCGCGGTGGTGACGATCATCAGCAACGTGGTGGCGTTCCTGGCCGCGGTGATCTACGGGGGAGCGGTGGCGCTGCAGAGCCTGTTCGGCTGGCCCTTGTGGTTCGGCGTGCTGAGCATCGGGCTGGTGGGCGGCGGGGCGGCCATCTACGGCGGGCTGAAGTCGGTCGCCTGGACCGACTTTCTCACCATCATCATCATGATCCTGGGCGGGCTGGCGGTCACGATCCTCGGCCTGCAATACCTTGCGGGCGGCTCGAATTCGATCGTCGACGGCTTCCGCGTCATGATCGAGCGCAACCAGGGCACCGTCGAGCCCTGGGCGCAGGCGGCGGTGCAGCACGCGCAGCGCATGGCCGGGACCGCCGACTACAACCGCCTGGCGGTGATTCAGCCCCTGACGCACGAGAGCCATCCCTGGCCGAGCCTGCTGTTCGGGTTCCTGTCGGTCAGCGTGTGGTATAACGTGCTGAACCAGTTCATGATCCAGCGCGTCCTGGGCGCCAGGGACCAGTACCACGCGCGCATGGGCATCGTGCTGGCCGGTTTCATGAAGGTGCTCATGCCGGCGATCGTCGTCGTGCCGGGGCTGATCCTCTTCGCCATCGACCCCTCGACGCTGTTGATACTGCCGTTCAACGAGGCCAAGTCGCAGGCCGACAGAACCTACATCGTGCTGCTTCAGCAGCTTGTGCCCATCGGCCTGCGCGGGCTGCTGCTGGCGGCGCTGTTCGGCGCCATTCAGAGCACCGTGAACTCGGTGGTCAATTCCACGGCCACGGTGCTGACGCTGGACATCTACCAGCGGCACGTCAATCCCCGTGCCGGGCAGCGGCGCGTGGTGGTCGTGGGCATGATCGCGTCGGCCGCCGTGACGCTGCTGGCGATCGCGCTGGCGCCGGCGATCCAGAAGCTGGGCAAGGGCCTGTTCGTGTACGTGCAGGAGCTGTACGCCTTTTTTGCCCCGCCGTTCGCGGCGATCTTTCTGCTGGGGATTCTCTTCCGGCGCATCAACGCGGCGGGAGCCACGACGGCCGTGTTCGCCGGGTTCGTGCTGGGGATCGGCATGAAGCTGTTCGTGGCCCACAGCGATGCGGCGCCGTGGCTGGCGCCCTACGCGATGCAGGCGATTTTCAACTGGTGCTTCTGCGTGGTGGTATGTGTCGTCGTCAGCCTGCTGACCGCCCCGCCGCCCGCCGAGCGCACCACGGACCAGCTCACGATCAACTGGCGGCGGTTGAACATCCTTGGCGGGCTGGGCACGAACATCTTCAACAGCGTGGTCACGTGGTGGCTGCTGTTCGTGGCGATGATCCTGGCGCTGGTGGTGATATTCTCGGGCGCGTTCTTCTGAGAGGGACCCTTGCCCCGCGGCGGCGCCGGCCGGATGATGTGGTTCGTCATGCCCCGCGGCTCGCCACGCAACCGCCTCGCCAAGCCGCTGCCCGACGAGTGGCGCCGATTCCTCGTCGAGCACGGCGTGCCCAAACGCAAGTACACGGCCGTCTGCCGCGCCGAGCTGGCTGGCGGGCGTGTCATCGACGAGCTGGTCATCGAGGGGGGCTGGATCATCGCCCTCGATCGCGGCCACCTGGCCGGCTCCTTCGAGCAGCGCATCGATTTCGACCCCCGGACCATCGTCTCGCTTTCCATCCGGCAGGTCATCTGAACAAGCGGCCGAAATCCGCCGCGACGAGCCGCGCCCCCGGTTCACCGGGCGTCATCCTGCGGCAGACGCTGAGGCGCTGACTCCCGCGTCGGCGTCGCCCTCACACCCGCTTGTGCCGCCATCGCCCGCGCGCGAACACCGCCAGATTGAACAGGCCCCGCGCATTGAGGTCCACGAGAATCCCCACCCAGACCGCCACCAGCCCCAACTCGCGGTGACCCATCGCAACAAACAGATGCAGAGCAATCAGCATCGCGGGCACGCGGATCGCGAACATCCCCACGATCGTCGAGAGCATCGGCCAGATCGTCTCGCCCGCGCCTTTCAGGGCGCTGCCCATGACGATCGCCACGGCGAATCCGGGCTGGGCCAGGCCCGCCAGCACCATCGGCCAGAGGCCCGTCCGAACCACCGGCGGCGAATCGATCAGCAGCGACAGCATCCCCCCCGGCGCCACCACCATCGGCACCGCCGCCACCGTCATCGTCAGCAGCGCCAGGCGGTTGGCCAGCCGCGCCGCCCGCCGCGACTCATCCGCCCGGCCCGCTCCCAGATACTGTCCGACCAGCGCCGCGGCCGCAATCCCGAACCCAAAGCCCGGCAGAAACGCCATCGACTCGATACGCAGCACCGCGCCGTGGGCGGCCATGGTCACGCCGCTGACGCCGATCGCCAGGTCCGTCGGGTTGATGACGAAGATCACAATGCCGAACTGCCCGATCCACAGCAGCATCCCTTCCAGCCAGCTCGGCATGCCGATGCGCAGAATGTTGGCCAGCTCCCGGCGCTCGATTCTGAAATGCCCGGGCATCAACCGCAGCCGCGTTGCACCTCCCAGCAGCAGGACCACTGTCGTCAGGCCCCCAAGCAGATACGCCGTCATCGTCCCCAGCGCGATCCCCCGAATGCCCATGGCCGGAGCGCCGAAAAGCCCGAACGCCAGCGTCAGCGCCACCACGACGTTCACCACCGCCACCCCCGCCGTGATCAGCATCGGTCGAAACGTGTCCCCAGCGCCGCGCAGGCTCGCCATGCCGATCTGCCCGGCCGTCTGCAGACCGATGGTGATCACCATGATCCGCAGGAACTGCTCCCCATACACCGCCGCCAGATCGCGCAATCCGGCCAGCGCCACCACCCGCGGCGCGAACGCGAACAGCACCGCCGCCACGGCCAGCCCCGTGAGAAACGCCCCGGAGATGGCGGTGCCGGCCGCCGTGTTGGCGCGGGCGTAATTGCGGGCGCCGATGGAGCGGGCGATGATGGCCGTCGCCCCGACGCCAAAGGCGCTGGTCATCAGTCCCACGAACCACTGGAAGTAGCTCATCACTCCCACGGCCGCTGCCGCCGCCGCCCGCGTGTTCTGGTCGCCCGGCAGATGACCGGCGATGATGGTATCGCTCAGCCCCACGATCACGTGCAGCACCTGCTCGACGATCGTCGGCAACGCCAGCGCCAGGACCGTGGTCGCGTTGACCGGCCCCAGCGTGACGTGCGCCACCAGCTCAATCGGCCGCTCGATGGCCAGCGCGGGATCCACGCCGCTCAGGTCGCCGACCTGCTGCTGTTCCAACTGGGGTTCGGCCGATTGAACAACGTCGCCCACAAGACCTCCAACGGACCCCATCGTACGGTCGGCATCCCCGCCGGGCCAGCGCGACGGCGACATTGTGACCGCCGAGCTGAACGGCGACGGCCTGCCGGACATCATCGTGTCAAGCAAGAAGGGGACGTTTCTGCATTTGAGCGGCAGATGACGCCGAGAGAAGACAGACGCGTAGCGCAGCAGGTCCCGCACCGCGGGACCCCTCGCGCGGATCGCGCCGTTTGCCGCGCCGTGCGTCCGATAAACGACCCAACCCCTCCCTTCCTGGCCCGCGAAGGCAGGAAGCGAGGGGCTGGGATCACATCGAGCTGCACAGAACAGACTGCAGTTCAGGCTCGCTTTAGTTGACCGGACCCTGGTAACGGTGCTGGGCGCCGGTCGCGCCGTCCACGCCGACTTCAACGTGCCAGTCGGCCATGAGGATGTTGCTCTGTCGCCCGCCGGCGTGCCATGGCAGCACGCAGCCGCGGCTACCGACGTTCACGCCCTTCAGGCGATACTCACCAACCCAGATGGCGCTGTTGGGCTCCCAGCCTTCCACAAGGTCCCAGCCGGGGCTGGTGCCCAGCCAGGTCTCGGCCAACGCCATCTGACGGGCCTTGAAGCGGATGGCGCTGTGCTTTCTGTGGATATTCTTCTGCGTGGCATCCCAGTAGTTGTGGTTCATCACATAGGAATTCGGCATGTAGCTGACCGGCGCGCCAGTCCAGCCGACGAACCGCTGACGGTTCGACTTGGCACTGGGGCAGAAGAACACGGTCTGCTTCATTTCCTCCTGCTGTGTGACACCGGTGAACTGAGCGGCAGAGGCCAGATAGCGCCGCAGAGCCCCGGACCACTGCATTTCGGTGCCGACGTTCGCCAGGAAAGGATCCGGCGCCGGGTTGGGGCCGGGGCAGCGGGATGCCGGGCCGCCCCGGAGGAGCGCATCGCCCTCACCACCGGCGAGGGGTGGGGCCCGTGGCGCGGCATCGGCGATGCCGCTCCTGCGAGCTGGCGCGCGCATTTTCTGTCCTGGATGGAGCCAGGATGGCCGTGGACACGCTGAAGCGCGGACGCAAGCCACCCGGTCACAACGGTCGGGGTGAGACGCCGGCGAGAGCCTGTGCCACGCGTGCTAAGGGTGGGGGCGCGACATCGTTGGGCACGGGCGAGGACGCCCGTGCTACGTTGTGCGCCGGCGCGATCCCAGACGCCGCCCGCATCAACTGTCAGGCGCCGGTTACGAGCCCAGTTCCCTGCTGCGCTGGCAGGCGCGGTGCAGGGCGGCCACGATGGCGGCGGGAACGCCGGCCGACTCCATGGCCTCGATGGCGGCCTGCGTCGTACCCCCCGGGCTGGTGACTTTGCGCCGCAGCTCGGCGGGCGAATCCCCGCCGGCGACGAGCATCTTTGCCGCGCCGGCGGCCGTCCGCGTCGCCAGGATATGGGCGTCGGCGGCGCTCAGTCCCATCTCCTGAGCGGCGCGGATCATCTGCTCGACCAGGAAGAAGAAATAGGCCGGGCCCGAGCCGCTGATCGCCGTGACCGCATCCATCATTTCCTCCGGCACCTCGATGACCGTGGCGGCCGACTCGAAGATACGCCGGGCGGTCTGAAGATCCTCGGCATGGGCGAAGCGGCCGGCGCACAGGGCAACCATGCCCTCGCCCACGAGCATGGGCGTGTTGGGCATGGCCCGCACGATCCGGCACGGCCGCGCCAGATCCAGGGCGCGCTCGATGAACGCCGTCGATTTGCCGGCGGCAATGGAGATCAGCAGGGTTTCGGCCGCGATGGCGGGGCGCAGCGCCGCCAGCACTTGCTGCATCTGCTGGGGCTTGACGCTCAGAAGCACGATCAGCGCCTGCCGCGCGGCCTCGGCGCTGTCGGCCGTGACCCGCGCGCCAAGCTGCTGGAACAGTTCCCGCCGTGGCGCTGCGATGTCGGCGGCGATGATGCGCTGCGCCTCGTACAGCCGCGCTGCAAGCACCCCGCGGACGATCGCCTCGGCCATGTTGCCGGCGCCGATGACAGCCAGGTCGAATTGCATGTGTGCATTCTGGCGCCGCCGCGGCCGGCGATCAACCGGCGAAGGGGGCGGGACTGCTGAACGTCCTGGCCGCTCGTCAATTGGGTTTCGTCATAGATTGGGATTTGGAGTTTCCGATTCCGTCGTCGATTGGGCGTCATTCGACGAGGGTGCGCCGGCTACCGGCAGCAGGACCTCGAAGACGGTGCCGCGACCGGGACGGCTGTGCACGAGGATATTGCCGCCCCAGTCGCGGACGATGCTGTAGGCGATGGAGAGTCCCAGGCCGCTGCCCTGGCTGCCCTTGGTGGTGAAGAACGGCTCGAAGACGCGGGCCCGGGTGTTATCGTCCATGCCGACGCCGGTATCGCTGACCATCAGCAGCGAATACTCGCCGTCCTGGACGCCCGCCAGCGCCGCCGACTGGCCGCTGAGACGGATGCCGCGGGTGAGGAAGCTGAGGGTGCCGCCGCGGGGCATGGCGTCGCGCGCGTTGAGGGCCAGATTCATGATCACCTGCTCGAGCTGGGTGGGATCGCCGCGGACGGGGCGCAGTTGCGGGTCGGTGCGCATTTCGATGCGGATGGACTGCGAAGTGACGCGGCGGAGCATGGCCGAGAGGCCGTGCAGCGTCTGGTTGAGGTCGACGTCCCGCGGCTGGACGGGTTGGCGGCGGCTGAAGTCCAGGAGCTGGCGGGTGAGCTCGCCGCCGCGGTGCGCGGCCTGGAGGATTTCCTCGGCGTGGACGCGAAGCGGATCATCGGGGGCCAGCCGCCGCGCCAGCGACTCGCTGTAGCCGCTGATGACGGCCAGCACGTTGTTGAAGTCGTGGGCCACGCCGCCGGCGAGGCGACCGATCGCTTCCATTTTCTGGGAATGGAGCAGTTGTTCGCGGAGGCGGTTGCGTTCGGTGATGTCCTGGACGATGGCGTGAAGGAAGGTTTTTGAGCCGATCTCCAGGCGCCGTGCGCTGACCAGCACGTCGCGCAGAGCCCCGCCGGCCGTGCGGTGGCGCGTTTCGTACTCATCGGCCCCCAGGCGCAGCGTCCGCTGGATGCGCTGGGCGGTGGGCGTCGCGGCGTCGGCCTCGATGCGATCGAGACTCAGCGCGGCGAACTCCTCGCGGCTGTAGCCGAGCTGTCGGTGGGCGGCGGTGTTGAAGTCGACGAATGCGCCGCTGTCCGGGTCGATCACCATGACGCCGAAGGGCGACAGGTCGAAGAGGGTGCGGTAGCGCTGCTCAGCCTCGCGGAGCCGGTCCTCGGCGCGCTGGCGCTGGCTGATGTCCAGGACGAAGGCGATCCCCTCGGAGTCGGAGCCCTCCAGAAAAGCGGCGCCGACCATGACCGAGATGCGCCGGCCGTCGCCCCGCAGATACTGCTTTTCGAAAGGGCCGCATCGCCCCGTGGCCCGCAGCATCCGGGTCATGGCGGCGTCGGTCTGCGTGAACTCCGGCGGCGTCATGGCCACCCAGTTGACCCGCCCGGCGGCCAGATCGTCGCGGCTGTAACCGACGGTCCGGAGGAACTCGTCGTTGGCCTCGGTGATGGCGCCGTCGATGCGCCAGTAGAAGATGCCGACCATGTTGGTGTCGTACAGTCGGCGCAGGCGGGATTCGCTGTGCTGCAGACGCTGCTGATTCTCGATGAGGCGGCGGTGAGCCTCGGCGGCGCGGCACTCGGCCTCGTGCACGCGCATGGCGTAGCGCACGCTCTGCACCAGCGCCTCGGGCGAGAGGCGGTTCTTGGAAAGATAGTCGGTGGCCCCCGCCTTCATCACCTCCACCGCCAGTTGCTCATCGCCGGCGGCGGTGAGGATGATGACGGGAATGCGGCTGCCGGCGGCGCGGGCCGAGCGGAGAATGGACAGGCCGTCGCCGTCGGGCAGGAGATAGTCCAGGATGACGCAGTCGAAGTTGCCTGCGAGCAGGGCGGCCATGGCGTCGCGTGCGCTGGCGGCCTCCTGCACCGACATGGTCGGATCGCCGTCGCGCAGCGCGCGACAGAGGGACCGCCGGGTGACGGCGTCGTCCTCCACCAGGAGCAGTCGGGTCGTTGCTGCCATGGGCCCTATTGCCCCCGGCCGGACTCGAACCGGCACGGCCATGATCTGGCCAGCGGATTTTAAGTCCGCAGCGTCTGCCATTCCGCCACGGGGGCGCTGGACGAACAGAATCGGCTCAGCGTGGGCAATTTGCAAGCCTAGGCGCCCAGACGGTCGGCCATCGCCTCGATGCGCAGGAGGTCCTGTTCGGACGGGGCCTGTTCCTCGAGCCATGCGCAGACGCGCTCAATCTGGTCCTGTACAAGCCGGGCGTAGCGCCGCGCGATGCGCTCGTTTGCCTGCCGCGTGCGCGCCGTCACCTCGTTGCTCAGCTTCTCGCCCAGCCACGTGGCCAGACTGAAGCCGCCGATGATGAGCAGGTCGACGGGCCCGAACACCGCTCCGTGCGCCGCCACCACCACGG
>Ga0308414_1001805_pt1 | contig 13930 bp, 11 predicted proteins | sample HotsprSampleOS50_FD_205667 | JGI IMG/M metagenome (GOLD analysis project Ga0308414, IMG submission 205667) | Hot spring phototrophic mat microbial communities from Octopus Spring, Yellowstone National Park, Wyoming, United States - 20090730_OS50 ... | reverse complement strand
CTTTAGAAACTAGTCATCTAGTTGAAATTATTGAAGAATTTAAAAAACTTTCTCAAGAAATGAAAGATAATTCGGAATATGTAAATTCTTTAGTTGACCATTTTGATTTAAGTAATAACTAAGTTAATGATAGGTATTAGCCGAAACTAAAAGGGAGGGAAATCCGGGATGAAAAATCACATTTTTCAGGTTTGTTTTATAATCTTAGCAATAGGCATAGTTCCCGGTATTTTGGCAGAAACTATCATCTTGCGTAGCGGGAAATCTATTCAAGGTAAAGTACTCGGGCATGACTCTGAATCTGTTACTGTCAATGTAGATGGAACTACCCAAACTATCCCAAAAACAAATATCTATAAAGTTATTTTTTCAAACAATAAAGCTGATATCAATAAGTATGCTCCCAAGTCTAAAATTGATTCCGACTTGTCAGATATAGATATTGATGAGTCTGCAGACAAAAAAGAACTTACCACAAAACTCACTCAACTTGAAAAAAAAATTGACAGACTTGAAAAAAAAATTACCCGACTTAGAGAAAAAATTGCCCGTCTTCGTATGAAAATTAAAGAAAAACAAGAAGAAGAAGCAAAAGGAAAAAAAAGCTAAATTTTGAGTAATTCTTTAGGTAAACGAAAGTACATATCGTCTTCACGTGAATTAGGATAATTTTCTATCTTTACGTTTGGAAAAAATTCCTTGAGTTTTCCAAGTATTTCATCTACTAAAATTTGAGGTGAAGAGGCTCCAGCTGTAATGCCTAAAGTCTTGATTTGATTGTTTGTAATATATGACTTATCTAACTCTGTAGCAGAACTTACCCGAAAAGAATGAGGCTTTTGCTTCTGTGCTAATTCTAAAAGACGCATAGAATTAGAACTATTAGATGCACCTATTACTAGCATGGCATCTATATCTTCTAACATTTGACTGACTGCTTCTTGTCTTTCTGTAGTAGCATAGCATATATCGTCTTTTTCAGGATGTTCTACAAAAGGAAAAATTTGGGTAATTTTATCAATAATTTTTTTTGTATCTAAAACGGAAAGTGTAGTTTGCATAAGATACGTTAAAGGTTTAGTTATGTCAATTTTTTCTTTTAGTTTCTCTACATCTTCTTCAGTTTCTACTAAATACATTTCTGCTTCACCCATAGTACCAATCGCTTCATCATGACCTTTGTGACCTATGTAAATAATTTGATGAGTATCTTTTAACTTTCTAGCTTTCCTATGTACTCTTGTAACTAAAGGGCAGGTAGCATCTCCAATTCTAAGTTTTTTTTGTTTAGCTTCTTCTACAACCTTAGGAGAAACTCCATGGGCACTAAATACTACAATAGCTCCCTCTGGTGCCTCATCTAACTCATTGATAAACTGAATCCCTCTTTTTTGCATATCTTGCACAACTCTTTGGTTGTGTACAATTTCTTTACGAACATAAATAGGTTCATTTTTTCCATACAGTTCGTACAAGGTATCTACATAAGATATAGCATACTTTACACCTGCACAAAATCCCCGTGGATTAGATAAATAAATTTTTTCCAAACTCATAAGCGAGTCCTTTTTTGAGTAAATTTATATTCAAAATTAGGTAATTCTTTACTTATACCATTTAGACGATATTCAATACTCAATATATCCGGAAAGTTTTCAAAAATAGTTTTTTCTAAAGCTAAAAAAGCTGATTCCATAAGTTCTATTTTCATTTTTTCTAAAATTTTCTTATTTTTTTCAGAACTTTGAATAGAAATTTTTTCTTCACTATTTTCTTCCTTGATGTCATAAGTTTGAGTATCTATTCTTACTCTTTGTTCTTGCATTTCTTGAAGTAAGGTTTCTTCACGAAAATCTAAAATTAGAGTTTTATCTTTTAAAATCCACATCTGAATCAAAGCAAAATGTAAATTAGGTAATTTTTTCATCTCTTTTGCTTCTTGTATATTTAAGTTTTCTTCTAGTTCATAAAAAGGTGGCTCACTAATTTCTACTAATAGAGCTTTGAGATCGTGATATATTTCTCCAGTTAAAAAAATCTTTCTTTTAATATGAAATAAATTTTTTTTTCCATCAGAAAGATAAATTGTCACTGGACTTCTTTTATCGTAAATAAGTGAAAAATTATCATAAATACTAAATGGCACTAAAAGAGAAAAAGGATTTTTACCTACTAGTGCAAACAACAAAAAAAACATAAAGGACACAAAACCAGAAAAAAACAAAAACCAAAACTTTTTATCTTTTTTTTCTGAAAAACTTTCCTCATACATCTTGTCATAAAACTTTACTAACTCTTTAATCTTTTTGTTTAGCATACTGCTTAATTCCTTCTACAATTCCTTGTACAATCTTCATTTGCATATTTTTATCAGAAATCAAACGGGCATCTTCGGGATTACTAATAAAGCCTATTTCTACGAGAATAGCTGGCATAATACTTCCCCTAAGCACTCTAAACTTAGCCCTTTTAACTCCACGGCTTGCTATTTTAGAACCAATAATTTCATTTAGTTTTTCTTCTACTGAATGAGCAAGTAAAATACTTCCTCTCTGCACTGATGTAGAAAGCATTCCTGATTCAATTTTTTGAACTACTTGAGGTCTTTTCATATCAATTAACCTCTGAGAAATAATTGTTTTTTCTCTTTCTGCTTCTATCTTATAGGATTGATCTAAGTAATAAATTTCAAACCCTCGGGCTACTTCTGTCCGAGTCAAAGCTGCATTACAATGTATACTTACAAAGATACTTTTTTTTGCAATTTTTAAAGTTTCATTTGCTATTTTAGCTCTTTCATTTAAGTCTACTGTTTCATCACTTTCTCTAGTAAACCGAATCAGTAAGTTTGGAAATTTTTTTTTCAAATAAAAGCCCAGTGCTTTTGCAACTTCTAAATTATAAGTTTTTTCCTCATCTCCATAAATAGAAGGGGCCCCGGGTTGATCTCCCCCATGTCCTGGATCTATGATGATAGATTCTAATTCAATTGGTTCAGGATTAATTTTAAAATTTCCATAAATGTTTACAAATAAACTATTCTCTGAAAAACGATACGAAACTTCGTTGTCAATTAAATAAACAAAGATAGCCTCTACAAAATCTATAGGAAGTAAAAGTCTACCTTTGCTATACTTTACTGGTCTAGAAATTCTTTCTACTAAATATCGATGATAAAAATAAGGAGAATCTAACTGAAATCTTAATACCTCTCCTGTATTACCACGCATAGAACCATGCATTGTAGGAGTTTCTAATTTATAACTTAAGACTTCAGCAGTTTTCTTTAAATCTTCAAAGTCAATATATTTCCCACCAACTAAAAAAATTTCTTCTTCTGCTGAAAGAAAGCAAAAGTAAAAAAAACTAAAATAAATTAAAATCCAAAAAAAGATTTTATTTTTTTCCAAATAGAAACTTTCCTTGGTTTATAATTTTCTTGATCATTTATATCAAATAAATTTCTTTTTGACTTATCATAAGTCTTTAAATCTTCTTGGGTAGGCTGAACTTTCTGGATAGATTTTTTAGTTCGAGGAATTTTATTAGATTTGACCTTTGGTTTTTTTACTTTTTCTAAGACTTGATCAGCTTTTTCTATTAAAGCAACTGCTTCATCTATAGGTAAACGGTTTTTTTTCACTATTTTTTCTTTTTTTCTTACTTTAACTCTTTGCTTTAAATAGGTTTCTTTCTTTGCAGATGTCTCATTTTCTTTCATTTGCAAAGGAGTAAACTCTCCCTGTGGAAACTTCAACATACTTTCATCTATTTCTCCTACTGGAATCTTATATCCTAAAAACTTTTCAATTTTTTCAAGTTCTGTATAATCTCTTTCTGAACAAAAACTAATTGCTCTTCCACTCCTTCCTGCTCTAGCAGTTCTACCAATTCGGTGGACATAGTTTTCTACATCGAAAGGCAAGTCAAAATTATAAACAACTTTAATATTATCAATGTCAATTCCACGTGAAGCCACATCTGTAGCTACCATATATTTGTATTTACCTAATTTAAACTCTTTGAGAAGGCGAACTCGCTTTTTTTGGTCTAACATAGAAGAAAGCCCCGTCACTGGAATTCCATATCTCCTCAAAGTAGATACAATTTTTGGAACTAAAATTTTTAAATTAGTAAAAATAATTCCAAGTCCTTCTTCTGTATCTTTGGTAAGAATACTATTTACCAAATAAGGTAGTTTTTCTTCACTAGCTAAGTGCAATACAGTTTGCTGGATGTTTTCTGTAACTATTTTTTCAGGATCAATTCTTACTTCTACAGGATCTTTTAAGTAATCAGAAGCAAGCCGCATAACGTAATACGATAAAGTAGCAGAGTAAAGCATGACTTGTTTTTCAGAGGGACACTTTCGCATAACGTAACGTATGTCTTTTATAAATCCCATGTCAAACATACGGTCAGCCTCATCTAACACAAAAAATCTAATCTTAGAAAGGTCTAAGTTTCCACTTTTAATATGATCAATCAATCTACCGGGGGTTGCAACTAAGATATTTACTTCTTCAGAAAGTTCTTTTTCTTGTTCTTTATAACCTGTTCCACCAATTATAGAAAAAACTTTTTTACTTGAGTATTTTAAAAGTCTTCCTGCTTCTTCAGCAATTTGGATTACTAACTCTCTTGTAGGTGCTAAAATCAGTGAAATGAGTCCTTCTAAATTTTCATTCAACATTTTATTTATAATAGGTAACAAGAAGGCGATAGTTTTTCCGGTACCTGTTTGAGCAATTCCAACTATATCTTTACCTGATAAGGCAACTGGAATAGCTTGAACTTGAATAGGAGTCATTTCACTAAAACCTAAATCTTGAATAGCTTTTAATAAATCTTCATGTAATGATAATTCTTCAAATTTCATACTTAACTCTCTTGCTTTAAATTTTTTTGGCAAGGACTTCTATAGTATCTCCATAACAAGAAAAAGATGCTAAGGGCTTATATACTAAACGCCAAGGAAATTTACCTCTCCAACCTAAGTCACGGTTTGGATGAAAAGACATAGGTTTTTTCCATAATATCTTAGCACGTAACGCTTGAAATAATTTTTTTAGAGAACTAGGATCATAGTCTACAAAATGATCTTGTGGATGTGTAGTAAACCAATCTTTTACATTTGTTTGAAAACTAGGTCCATAAAGTGAAGGCAGAGCTAAAAAAATCATTCCTTCTGGTTTTAAAAGGGAAAGAATTTTTTTCCAAACTAACTCTTGATCTGGAAAGTGTTCAATTACAAAAAAAGCACAAATTACATCAAATTGAACATCTTCAGGGTAATCTAAAAAAGAACCATGCTTTACTTCTAACCCTAAACTTTGTGCGTACTTGACTTCAGGAAGCGATACTTCAATCCCTTTTACTTTCCATCCCATCTGCTCTGCCTCTGATAAAAAAAACCCAGCTGCACAGCCAATTTCTAATAATTGGTTTTTTTTTAGTTCTCTAAATTTCTCTAAAACCTTCAGTCTTCTCCTTGCCAAGAAACGAAGGTTTGGTTCATCTTCATAGTATGTTTTTTTATATTGAGCTTTAAACTCCTCTAAAAAATACGAAGCAGTATATTCCCTAATCTTAGCTTTTTTATAAAAATGTACTCCCGTATTTTTACAAATATCGTACTCTTCGGGATATTTAGGATGAGAAGTTAGCTCAAATAAATTCATACTTTTAAAATAAGAAATTCGCTTTTTTCCTTCTAGCTAAGAGTACTTACTAATTTTTTAACTATCTATGAAAAATCCAAGCTAATTTTTTTTCTTTTCCCAACTTGGCTGTATCTTGCTTCCAGTCTGAGAAGAATTTGTAACAGAAAGATAGGTGCGAATTTCAGACTTCATTTCTTCAACATGAGAAATAATTCCCACAATTCGATTTTCCTTACGTAAAGCCTTTAAGGTCTCAAAGACTATAGCTAAAGAATCCTTATCAAGTGATCCAAATCCTTCATCTAAAAAGAAAAATCTTTCCTTAGTTTCTGCTCCCATTTGAATTCTATCTGAAAGAGCTAAAGCCATAGCTAAGGAAGCTTGAAAAAGTTGACCTCCAGATAAAGTTTTAATATGTCGATATTTTCCATCATTGTAAAGATCTCGAACATGAATTACATTTCTTTCTTCATTTAGTTCTAGTCTCAAACGGTTAGCAGTAAAACTATAAAATCTCTCATTTGCTGATTCACACAGATCACGTAAAAATATAGTAGAAACATAATTTACAAATCCTTTTCCCTCAAAAAGTTTTTTTAAAATCTCAACTCTCTGTTTTTTAGCTTCTAAAGCATGTTTTTGAGTTTCTAGTTCATTTTTTCTTTTCAGTCCTTGTTCTAAGTTTTGTTGTTTACTCTTTAAACTACCTAAATCTTCACTTAAAGTTTGAAACTCTTTTTTGTATCTTTCTAACTCTAAAACTACTTGCTGTTTGTTTTCTGTGCAAACTACAAAAGTTTGTAGTTTAGATGTTTCTAGATCTATCAGTTTTTTTATTTGTTCTTTTTGAAGATAGTATTTGTTAATTTTTTCTAAAGTTTCTACTTCATTGAGTTTTTTCTCTAATATATTTTGGATATATTCTATAGAAATATTTCCATATTCTTTTATTTTTTTACTAAGAGTTTCTTGTAAATTTTTTTCTTTATTTTGTAGTTCTTCTGTTAGCTTTTCTTTTTCTTCTAGCTTTGTATTGATTTGAACCTTATAAGTTGTAAGTTCGTTGATAAGATTGTTCCATTTGTCATAATTTTTTTGAATATTTAGAATAAACTCTTCTTTTTCTTTGATTCTTACTTCTAGTTCAAATAAAGAAAGAGTCTTTGCTTCTTCTAAAATTTTTTGACTAATTTGTTCTTCAAGCATTTGTAACTTTGTTTGTTTTTCTCGAAGTTGTATAAAAACTTTATTATTTTCTTGCTCTATAGTTTTAGATTCCTCTTGAGTGAGTTCTAATTTATTTTGAATTTGAGTTAAGTTTTGCTCTAAATCTTTTTGTTTAGCTTTTAAATTTTTATAAGTATTTTTATATTCAGAAATTTTACTATACTGAGTTAACTCTATTTCACTTGGTAAATCATTTATATATGAATTTATTTCTTTTTCAATATTTATAATCTCTTCAAGTTTTTGTTCAACAAGTTTTTTATTTAACTCAAATTTTGTTTTTATAGTTTCAAAGTCATTTGTTTGAATCATCAGTTCTTGGATTACATTTGTACTTTCTAAAGTATAATTTTGTAAGTGTTCTAAGGATTGAATTTTTTCCCCACAGAGAGGACAGGTTTCTCCAACCTTTAAGTTGGCTGAAAGTTCTTTTAATTTAGCTTGAAAATCTAATTCCCTTTGTTTTTCTTTTATACTTTGAACTTGTGTTGCTTTTTCTTCTAAAAATAGTTCTATTTCCTCTTGTAAAATTGTTTGGTTATAAACTTCTTTTATTTTTGTTAAAATTTCTTGGTAGTAGCTTTGAGTTTCTAACTCTAAACTAGCTTTTTTTTGAATGCGTTTTTCCCATTCTTGTTTCGTTGTAATTTTTTTTAAGAGTTCGGTTTCTTTTTCTAGAAGTTGTTCTAAACTTTCTATTTGTACTCTTGTATCTTTAATTAAATTGTTTAGGTTTATCTTTTGGTCTTGAATAGTCTGAATAGTTGTATTTATATCTTTTGTTTTTGTTTTAAGTTTTTCTAATTCCTTTTCAAGATTTTGTACTTCAAGTTCTTCTTCTAAATAAATTTTTATTTTTTGCCACGCTTCTAGTTCTTTTTGATATTGAGATTTATTTTGAAAGTCTTGTTCTGCTTTTTGGTATTCAATTTTTATTTGAGTTTCTTTTTGCTCTAAACTTGCTTTTTCTTGATGTAGCTTTTTAAGTTCTTCTTGAGAGATCTCCATTTCTTGATTTAGTTTTTTTATTTGGTCAAGTATTTCTCCAAACTCTTCTTTTAAAGCTTGATACTCTTTTAAATCTTTTTGTAATTTTTTTATTTCTTGTTGTTTACTCTCTAATTTATCTAATTCTTTTTTCCAATTTTCAATATTTTTTTGAATTTGTTCTAGTCTTTCTAGTTGAGCTTTTTGATCTTCTAATTTTATTATTTGTTCTTGAAGGTAAATTTGTTTTTTTAATAGCTCTTCTAGTTCAGATTTAACTTTTTCTAATTCTTCAATTGTAATATTTGTAAGTTCTTGTAAATTCCCTTCAATTTTTTTTAGGTTTCCTTCTAGCCTTTGCTCTTGAATTTTTACTTTTTCAGATAAATCATATTTGTCTAAGCTAAATAAGTTTTGAAGCATTTCAGTTCTTTCTTTTGGTGTAAGATTTAAAAACTCTAAAAACTTTCCTTGTGGGATGATTATAGTCTTTTTAAAATTCTCATAACTTAGACCTAAAATTTCTTCTCCTGTTTTTTCTATTCCTCTCCAATCTCCATCTTGATAAATGTAGACTGTATTTTGATAAGCTTCTACCTTAGAAAAATCCTTCTTGTTTCTATTTCCTCTTACCTCAATTCTATACCTTTTACCCTTTGTAGAAAATTCAAAGTCAATTTCAAGTTTATTACTTTTTAAGTTCATTAGATTATAATTTCTATCTTCTTTTGTACTAATACGTTCAATTGTATTATACAGTGCAAGTGTCATTGCTTCTAAAATACTAGACTTTCCACTTCCTACATTTCCAAATATCCCAAAAATTCCATCTTGTAAGAGTTTCTTAAAATCAATTACTTGTGAACTTTGATAAGAGTAAAGTCCTTGAATTCTCAATTTTTCTGGAATCAATTCTCTATCTCCAAATTTAAAATTTCTTGAAACTCTTCTAAAATTTCTTGACTCGGTTTTTGCTTATATTTATGAAAAAAATAGTCAGAAAATAAATTTTCTAAAGACTGATCTAAGTTAATTTTGACTGTATTTTTATTAAATAAATTTTTTATTTTTGGGATAATTTGAACAATACCTGAATGTGCCTCACGAATTTTTCTATGATCTTCCGAACTTAAATATTCTTCAGTTTCTAAGGAAATTTCTACATAGCAATTAGGATTTTGTTTAAGCCAAGCTATTGCATCCTCTGGATTTGAAAATTCTTTTCTATAAATTTTTTTCCCACACTTAAGTTCTATTGGAAAAATTTGAGTTTTAGTTTTATTTATTTCTGCGTAAACAACATATTTTTTTTGATTATCTTCTTTTACAGAATAAGCTAAAGGACTTCCAGAGTAAACAACAGGAAAAGGTTCTTTCTCTATAACTTGAAACTTATGTAAATGCCCCAAAGCTACATAACTTAAACCATTAGGAAACTGATCAGAGTAGACAATTTCTGCTCCTCCAATAGATAAAATAGATTTTTCATCTTCTGACTCTTCGGGTTTTTCTCCATTTCTCTTCATGACAAACAAATGAGCAATCAAGATTTGGATAGAATTTATATGCTTTAATTCAAAAATTTTTTTCCTCCAATATTCTTCTAAGATTTTAGAAACTTCCTTATCTTCTTCTGCTTTCTTGTATTCTAAAATTCTAGATTCATTTGCATAAGGTGTCACTAAAACACAAACTTTTTCATCCAAATCAGGAAATTGAATCCTAATAAGCCCTTTTGAAATAGACTCTATTGTAATTCCAGAATTTAGAGAAAAATTTCCTAAATCTGTTTCAGGATAACCAGAAAGTAAAATTCCAGTCTCCATTGCTATGGGATAAGGAGCATCCATTCTCTCAGGACTATCATGATTTCCAGCTATGACTATAGCTATCCTCTCTCCCGAGTTAGTAAATTTTTTTAAATATTTGTAAAATAATTCTTGAGCTTTTGCAGAAGGGTTAAAATTATCATATATATCACCTGCAATCAAGACTAGATGAGGTTTTTTTTCATTACAAATTTTTAAAAACTCTTCTAAAAATTCTTCTTGCTCTTCTAGTCTAGAAAAATTTCCTAAATTTTTTCCTAAGTGCCAATCACTGCTGTGTAGAATTTTCAACATAAGGTAAAATTTTTAAATCGAATTCTAAGTCAATCTCCCCAGAAAAATAATCTGAAGTATACAAAAATTTTAAATGTGCAGGAAATACTGTATACAAAAATGGATAATTTTTTTCTTCCTTTTTAGCTCTCTGTCTTTCTTTTAAAATACTTCCAAGATATTGAAAAGAACCAATCCAATCATCTCCTATTTCAAAGCCTTCTACTCTTCCAGAAATCTCTTTAAACTGATAGTAAGCTTTATACGTTTCTAAAATCTTCTTTTTTTCTGTAAAAGTAAATTTTCTGTTAAAATGCAGGACAAATCCCGGTGTGTTTTTAGATTCAAAATATAAGTAGTTACTTAAGTTTTCCCAATTTTGCATACGGAAGTTTTTTGAAACTTGAATTTCATAAAGATATTTTTCTGTCAAAAATTTTTTACATTTTCCTGTTGAATCAAAAAACTCACAAGCTTCAACTTTGGTTAGCTTGAGTGGTTCTTTACTACAATATAAAGAACTAAATAAAATTATGATAAAAAATATTTTTTTCATATCATTTACTATAATTTTTTGTTGTTCACAAAATTACTTAAATCATAAATTTTTTCATGAAATCATATAATCTATCTACAAACAAAGTATAGGGTGGATATAGTAGACGAACTGTACTTACAGGTCCTTGCTTTAAAACTGCTCTTTCATGTGAAAAAGCTTTAAATCCAAAAAACCCATGATAAGATCCATGTCCACTGTGATTTACCCCACCAAAAGGTAGGTTTGGATTTGCAAGATGGATAATTACATCGTTTACACAAGCTCCACCACTAGAAGTATTTTTTAATACTTTTTCAATAAATTTTTCACTTCGAGAAAACACATATAAAGCTAAAGGCTTGGGTTTACTGTTTACGTAGTGAATAGCTTCTTCTATATTTTTATAAGTCAAGATTGGTAAAATAGGTCCGAAAATTTCTTCCTTTAAAATTTCAGCATCTTCAGGTACATTAGTTAAAACAGTAGGAGGAAAAAATAAAGTATCGGGATCAGGAGTTGTCCCTAACTCTAATTTAGCGCCTCTCCTTAAAGCATCTTCTACAAGATATGTAAGGCGTGCATGGTTTTTTGAATTGATAATCCTACAAAAGTCTGGATTTTCTTTGAGAGGTTTTTCATTTGTTCCATAAAAAGTCTGTTCAGCTAATTTAAGTGCTTCTACAAATTTAGGCAATAAATTTTTATTTACTAAAGCATAGTCGGGAGCTACACAAGTCTGTCCAGCATTTAAAGACTTTCCCCAAAAAATTCTTTCTGCTGTCCCGTGAACATCACAATTCTCATCTATAATAGCTGGAGATTTTCCACCTAGTTCTAAAGTAACACTTGCTAAATTTAGCGCAGCATTTTTCATAACTAACTTTCCTACATTTGTAGAACCTGTAAAAAAAATATGATCAAAAGGAAGTTGTGTAAGAAATTCTGCTACTTTTCCATCTCCCTCAAAAAGTATTACTTCTTTTTGATCAAAGACGTTATGTATAATGGTCTTCATAACTCTAGTTATATTTGGTGTATACTCTGAAGGTTTTAAAATAACAGTATTACCTGCAGCAACAGCTGAAACTAAAGGACTAAAAGCCAACATAAAAGGATAGTTCCAAGGTGAGATAATTAGGCAAACTCCCTTAGGTTGATATTGGATTTCTGCACTTGTCCCAAAAAGAGTAAGGGGAGAGTCCACCGTTTTAGGCTTCATCCAGTTAGGTAAATTTCTACAAGCATCTTCAATTTCTTGTATAGTAGGTAAAATTTCTGTAATATCTGTTTCTTGTCCTGCCTTTTGAAAGTCTTCTTGTAAAGCTGCTCGAATATCTGAAGAATAAATCTCAATGACTTCTTTTAAGGTCTTTAATTTCTGAATTCTTTGAGCTGCAGTAGAGTTTCTCAGCTCTAGTGCAAATTCTTTTTGCTTTTGAAAAGCCAGTAGAATTTCATCCTGGTATTCAATAGTTAATTCTTTAGTTCTAGTGTTCATTTTCTCTCCTCTATCTTACAACTAATTTTGAAAATCCTTTTTCAATTAAAAATTTTGGGTAAATATCATAAGCCGGAGTTAGGATTGGTAAAAGAGTCATAGCTTTTGGTAAATTACCTTTTGCTGTAATTTCTCTACGTGTTAAGGCTTGGACTGCATTTACTAAACCATGCCAAAAGTAATGTGCTAGATCTGCACTTAAAGTCATTTCTACATCTAAGTTAACATGATCCCCCTCTGCTCCTTTATAAATTTTTACCTTTTCGCCTGAAGCATCTATAGTCAGGTAACCATCTGGATTTTTATAGACAAATCGAACTTTTAGTCCACTATTTAAAAGTGCTTTTGAAATTTCTGGATCTGTTGCAATTCTCTCATAAAATCCGCCTAAGATTTCATAGAGCATATTTACATCAGTAAAAATATTTTTTAATTTTGGGACAATAACTGTTGCTCTAATAGCTCTTAAATCATTTGAGCTTACTTTAATAGGTTCTAAGTTTTGATTGTAAGCTTCTTCTAAAATCTTTTTTACTTTTTCTTTAGTAGGCTCAACAGGATTAAAAAGCATAGCTCCATCTTTCATAGCTGTATCTACAACTTGTTCTAACTTAGCAAATCCATCTTGAATCCCAGCTTGTTTTAAGTTTGTCGGATGACCTGAAAGATAAGCTAACTGCTGATTTAAAATACGAATTTTTTCTGCTAAAGCTCTTGCTTTCATTTCTGTAAGCCAATCATCAATTAAACTCATTTGTGCTACTGCATTATTCAATAAATCATTGTTAAAATTATTTACAATCTTAGTAAGTTCTTGAGTAGGCTTTAAGTTAAAGTAACCTAAATTCTCAATAATCTTAGCATATTTAGCTGCACTAGCTTCTAGGTTATGTTCTATGCTAAATGGTAAAATAATGCTATTTGCGACTCCATGTGGAATATGATATACCCCACCTAATGCATGGCTAATACCATGTACAATTCCAACTCCTGCAAAATTAAAAGAGACACCTGCTAAAAAACTAGCAACCAACATAGCACCACGAGCGTTAATATCATTGGGGTTAGCTGTAGCTTGGAGTATATTTTGGTGAATGAGTTCTATAGCTTTTAAAGATAATGCTTCAGAAATAGGATTGGTTTGATTGGAAACATAAGCTTCAATAGCATGAGTTAAAGCATCCATTCCAGTTGCTGCTGTCACTTTAGGTGGCATAGTGAGAGTCATCTCAGGATCTAAAATAGCTATGTCAGGTAAGATAGCATCTTCTGTAAAAGGTAGTTTGACCTCATTTTTTACGTCACTAATCATAGCAAAGGAAGTAACCTCAGAGCCTGTACCTGCTGTAGTAGGAATAAAACACATAGGATACAACCTTCCTTTAATGAGCTGTGCCCCCATATGATCTTCTAGCTTTCCGCCCTTATACAATAAAATATTTACTACCTTAGCTGTATCCATCACACTGCCCCCACCTACAGCCAATATAAAGTTACAAGAGTTGGACTTTGCTAGTTCTGTAGCTTGAATTACTGTTTGAAGTTCTGAATTAGGGGGAACATCATTAAAAATAGCTTTTACGTGAACAACACTTCCTTGTAATCCTGCTAAAACTTTATCTACTAAACCTGTCTGTTGAATAGTTTTATCTGTAATGAGTATGGTATTTTTTTCGCCAAAGTCTTGTAATATTTCTTTTAACCTAGAAGCTAAGCCAAGATTATAAATAATTTTAGTAGGCAAATGAAATGAAAAGTATTCTGGCAGCATAATATCTTCCTTAAGTGTGCTAAGAATACCTTTTTTTCACTGGATATATAAAAAGACAAACGAAAAAGTTAACTTATAGAAACCTCAAAGAAAGATTTAGAACTATAAACAAAACTTTACACGCTGGAATAAACGACATTTTTT
>Ga0308414_1001804_pt1 | contig 13931 bp, 10 predicted proteins | sample HotsprSampleOS50_FD_205667 | JGI IMG/M metagenome (GOLD analysis project Ga0308414, IMG submission 205667) | Hot spring phototrophic mat microbial communities from Octopus Spring, Yellowstone National Park, Wyoming, United States - 20090730_OS50 ... | reverse complement strand
ATCTCGATCAGCCGCTGGAGGCGGCCGGGCTCGGCATACTCTTCGAGGTAGATCGCCGTGGCCAGGCCAACGGGAAAGGCGAAGAGCGCCGTCAGACCCATCAGCCAGATGGAGCCGACGAGCGCCGAGAGGATGCCGGCCTCCTCGGGCTTGCGGGAGGGGAAGGAGGTGAGGAACTGCCAGGATAGCCGGGGGAGCCCGTCCACGAGCACGTCGATCACCAGGGTGGCCAGCACGACGAGGCCGAACAGCGTGCAGGCCAGCCCCGCGATCTCGAACGCCCGATCGCGGAGACGCCGGCCGCCGGTGGTTCCACGGAAGGTCGTCGGCCGGCTCGTCATTCGTATTTCTGGCGATACCGCATCACGAAGCGGTGACTGAGGATGTTGAGGCCCAAGGTCAGGAGAAAGAGGGTCATGCCGACGGCGAAAATCGTCTTGAATTCGAGCGTTCCGGTCGGGACATCGCCCAGGCTCACCTGGACGATGTAGGCGGTCATTGTTGCGACGGGCACGAGGGGATCGAGCGTGAGGCGGGGGCTTTGGCCGGCGGCGATGGCCACGATCATCGTCTCGCCGATGGCCCGGGAGATGGCCAGGATGAAGGACGCCACGATCCCCGATAGCGCCGCGGGCACCACGACGCGCGTGGCCGTCTGCACCCGCGTGGCGCCGAGCGCGTACGAGCCGTCGCGCAGACTTTGCGGCACCGCGTAGAGGGCATCTTCCGACAGGGAGGACACGAGCGGGATGATCATCACGCCCATCACGAGCCCGGCGCTGAGCGCGTTGAATCCGGAAATCGACGGCAGGAGATGCTTGAGCAGCGGCGTGACGAAGAGCAGGGCAAAATAGCCGTAGACCACCGTCGGGATCCCCGCGAGGATCTCCAGGATCGGCTTGATCACGCGTCGCACGCGCTCGGTCGCGAATTCGCTCAGATAGATCGCGGCCATCAGCCCGATGGGCAGTGCGACAGCCACCGCGATCGCCGTCGTCAGGAAGGTGGCGGATGCGAGCACGAGAATGCCGAAGTGCTTCTCCGCGAACAGCGGGGTCCACTGCGTGTCGGTGAGGAAGTTCCACAGCGACACTTCCTGGAAGAAGGCCAGTGTCTCGAAGGCGAGCACACCGATGATCCCGGCGGTGGTCAGGATCGACAGCGCACTGCAGGCCGCGAGCACCGCGCGGATCGCGCCCTCGACGCCTGCCTGCATGGACCGACGGCGGGAAATCGCCAGGGTCCGGCGCCGTGCAGAACGGTGCTCGAGCGGCGCTCGAGGGGCTGCCGCCGAGGCCTGGAAACGAAAGACTGGCCGCGCGGCCGTGGCCGGTGCCGCTGCGATGTCCAGGTTCTGCTCTGTCCCGCTCACGCCCAGAATACGTCGGCGGTCAGTTGCCGCGCTCCCGCGCGAGGAGCTGGGCGATGGTCATGCCGACCTGCGACGAGGTGGCGAAGAGGGTGCCGGTCTTGCGCTCGACGAAGCGTTGCTTCACGAGGGCGTACGCTTCTCGGCCGAGGGGGATGTAGCCCACGTCGGAGACGAGCTCGGGGGCCCGGTCGAGGTACGTTTCGACGAAGGCCCGGACGGCGGGGTCGTCCGCCCGCGTCGCTCGGACGTAGATGAACAGCGGTCGTGACAGGGGCTGATAGGTTCCGCGTTCGACCGTCTCCGGGCTCGGCAGGATGCAGCCCGCGCCGTTCGACGCGTCCCCATCGTCGATGGCGACGAGCTTCAGCTTCTCCTTGTTCTCGGCGTAGTAGGCGTAGCCGAAAAAGCCGAGCGCGAGGGGATCGTTGGCGATGCCCTGCACGAGCACGTTGTCGTCTTCGCTGGACTGGAAGTCGCCGCGGCTCGCGTGCTGCTTCCCGACCACGGCCTCGGTGAAGTAGTCGTAGGTGCCGGAATCGACTCCCGCGCCGAAGAGGCGGATGGGCTTGTCGGGCCAGCCCTCGCGGACCTGGCTCCACTTCGTGATCTTGCCTTGCGCCTCGGGTTCCCACAGCTTCTTAAGCTCAGCCACGGTCATGCACGCCGCCCAGGTATTCGTGGGATGCACCATCACGGCCAGGCCGTCGTAGGCCACGGGGAGCTCGATGTACTCGATCTTCTTGGCGGCGCAGGCTTCGATCTCGCTCTGCTTGATCGGTCGGGAGGCGTTGGAGATGTCCGTTTCCCCATTGCAGAAGCGTTTGAAGCCCCCGCCCGTGCCGCCGATGCCGATCGTCACCTTCGTGCGGGGATGCGCTTTTTGGAACTCCTCGCCGACCGCCTCGCTGATGGGGTAGACGGTGCTCGAGCCGTCGATTGCCACACGACCTTCCAGCGAAGCGCTCCGCGCCTCGCAGGTAATCAGGGCCAGCGTTAGGGCCAGCGCGACCGACAAGAGGGGCATACAACCTCCGCGACGCCCGAGAACGTGCCACGCGACAGGGGACGACGGTACTGGGCGTTCATGACAGGCAGATGACAAAACGGTTACGCATCCTGCTCGAGCGGCCTCGCCTGCCGTTCACGAAGCACGCTCGTGTGCGAGGCGGACGAGAACCGAAGTCACTGATCGGCGGCCACCGCCTCCTCGGGAGAGGTTGCCGCCGGCTCTCCCTCCGGCGCCACCTCCGCTCCGGCCTCCACGGGCTGGACGAGGGGCGCGATGGTTACGGCGCCACCTTCCCGTGCCAGATCGAGCACTTCTACGGCGAAGCCGTAGCCGGCGGCATCCTCGGCATCGAAGAAGAGAATGTGGTCGTCCCGCGCGGCGAACATCCGCTTGAGGCGCTCGGGCAATTCCTCCAGCGACACCGGCGCCCCGTTGACCTCGATGGTGCGGTCCGCGCCGACCTTCAGGACAAGCGGGGGCGGCTCGTCATCGAGCTGCTCCGGCTCGACCTCCTCCTTCTCTTGCTTGGGGAGATGCACCCAGAAGGTCTTGCTCATCAGCGGCGTGACGACGAGAAAGATGATGAGCAGGACCAGCACCACGTCGACGAGCGGCGTGACATTGATGTTCGGGGTCACCGTTTTCGCGGTGCCCGTACCGACGGTCATGGCCATGAGACTCAGGTTCCGTCGCTGCCGGCGGGCAGCTCCGCAGCGGGGGCTTCGGTTGCGGGCTCGACCATTGGGTCCCCCTCCTGGGGGGCGGGGTCTTGCGCTTGGGGCGGGAGGAGCGTGCTGTAGTCCGCGGTTGCCCGCACGGCCCCTTCGCGGTGCCGTTCCCCGACCATGAAGTTCAGCCCCGGAAATCCCAGCGCCTGCACTCGTGACATGAACTGTCGGATCTCGCCGTACTGGAGCCCGGCATCGGCGCGCAGCAGCAACCGCCGATTGGGGTCGAGGCTCGCCTGTTCGCGCAGGTAGGCCAGCGCGGCCTCGAGATCGAAGTGCTGCTGGTCGATATGGTACGACCCGGGCTGCGCCACCGTGACCTCGATGGGATTGAGATTCCCCTCGACTTCCGGATCGACGTTGAAGATGCCCGGCAGGTTGACCGCGACATCGCGCTCGAGCTGCGGCGCCACGACCATGAAGATGATGAGCAGCACGAGCACGACGTCGACCAGAGGGGTCACGTTCATGTCGGGCTCGATGGCGACCCGGCGCAGCTTAGGCATGACCGATCTGCAATCCGCGCTGTGCCGAGGACCCCTCGCCGCGCTGGCCTTGCTCCTGCACCTCCTCTTCCCATCCCTCGAGCGTATCGAGCAACTCGCCCGCTGCTGCCCTGAGCGCTGCTTCGTGATGGCCGATCTTCGTCGAGAGGAAGTTGAAGGCCAGCACGGCGGGAATCGCCACGGCGAGTCCGAGCGCTGTTTCGATCAGGGCCTCCGAGATCCCCGCCGAGACCGATGACAGGCCTCCCGAGCCGCTCTGAGCGATCCCCTGGAATGCGGTGATGATCCCGAGCACGGTGCCGAGCAATCCGACGAAGGGCGCGACCGACCCCACCGAAGCCAGCACTGGGAGGCCGCGGCGGAGATCGGCACCCATATCGTCGAGATAGCGCTCCATGAAGCGGAGCGTCCGTTCGACAGGCCGCAGCGAAGAGACGTCAGCGGTTTCGTGTGCGTGCCGGTAGTGGGTGAGGGCGGCCTTGACGAGGCGGGGCAGCCGGCCCGCCGGGAACCTGTCCGCTTCCTCGATCACGGTGTCGATCATGTCGGCCCGGAGGTGCCCCCCCGTCTGCGCGGCAAAGCGCCGGGACTGGCGGCTCGAGCGCCGCAACGTGAAGAGTCGCTCCATGAAGACGGTGAGCGACGCCAGACCCATCACGAGGAGAACCCCCGCCACGATGAGGGCTGGCCACCCCATGTGCGACCACATTTCGCTCAGGCTGAAACCCATGGACGATCCCTTTCTTGTCGGTGGACGAATCGTGAGTTGCGTCGGGGGATATGCGCTCAACCCGTGAGCCGGAAAGGAATCTGCACGACCCGGTATACCGTGATCGGCTGTCCTTTCCAGCGGGCCGGCTCGTAGCGCCAGCGCTTGACGGCTGCCAGGGCTGCGCTGGCGAAGGGCTCCTCGCCGCGCAGCACCCCGACCTCGCCGACACTCCCGTCCGCGAGCACGATGACCTTCAGGACCACGGTGGACGTACGCTTGTCTTTGAGGGCTTCCGGGGGATACACGGGCTTTGGATTGCGCGGCGAGGGAACCGGGGGATCGGCGTCTTCAGGCACGGCCATGACGCCGCCGCCCACCATACCTCCCGCCAGGCCGCCCACGACGCCACCTTCAAGGCCCGCGACATCGCCCGTGGTGCCGTCACCCCACACGGCGATGCCCTTGTCGAGCTCGGGATCGGCCTCCGGCGCCTGTTCTTTCGGCATTTCCTTGGGGGCTGTCAGCTCCTTGGGCGGCGGCGGCGCCTCGAGGCGCCGGATCTTCTGATCCGGACGGACGATCGGCGCCGCGGCTGCCGCGGCCGGTTTGGGCTCGGTCAGCGCGCGCGGCGCTGTGACCGGCGCCTGCGTGGGCTGCTCGAGCCTGGGCGCTTGGATCGGCGGTGGCGCCTTCACCACGCGCTGCACGAATTTGACCTGCACGGGTCGGCGCGTCTCGACAATGTGCTTGGTGACCGGGATGCTGAGAACCATCAATCCCAGAATGACGTAGATCGCCGAGGAGGCGAGCAGCGAGGAGAACCAGCTGCTCTTCTCGGCGGATTCGCCGTAGTGGGTGAAGGATCCGAAGGCTTCCTGCGCCATGGGGGAGTGCGGGCCCGCGCTCCCGAGATACTGCCAGAGGCTGCCCCCCATGCCGTGACGCCTGTGTAAAAATTCCGTGACAGCGCCTCCCGGCCCGCGGCCGGTCAGTTGCTGTAGGAGACGCCGAACGACATCTTCACCCCGGCAGTGCTCCGGCGGAGGGGCTGGCCGCCCACGGTGAACACGAAGGGGTCGTTCAAGAGGTTCTCCGCGGTGATGCGCAGCGATAGCGGCTGGCCTGTCCAGGCCTTGAGCGGCACCGTCAGCACGGCGTCCACCTGATTGCGCCGCTCGAAGATCGTATCGGGGACGCCCACGCTCCCGCCCGTGCTGAGGGTGGGCCCGACGGTCAGGTACAGCAGGCGCGCCGTGAACAGATCGGGGCGGGCGTATTCCAGCGAGGCGTTGACGATGTAGGGGGCCGCATCCAGCATCCGTCGTTCCGCCGAGGTTTGCAGCGTCTCCAGGCCGAAGACCCGGGTCTTCGGGATCGTCACCTTCGAGTCGATGTAGGCGGCGTTGACCTCGAAGTTGAACGGATCGAGCCAGCGATGCAGGAAGCCCAGGTTTTTCCGGGCCTCGAACTCGAAGCCGGTAAGTCGCCCGGAACCGGCATTGAGCCAGGTCTCGGCGATCGCCGGGCCAGCGAGAATGCTCACCTTCTCGATCGGCTGATCCAGCGACTTGCGGAACCCGCTGATCGACACCAGCTCGAGCGGCGAGAAGAACCATTCCCAGCGCACGTCCCAGCTCTCGATTGCAGCCGGTACCAGCAGGGGGTTGCCAAAGCTCGATCGCGCACCGCGTTGCGCTGGGAACTCCGCCGGCGCGAGCTCGCGAAACTCCGGCCGCGAGACCGACTGGCTCCAGCTGAGCCGGACGTTCATGTCGTTGAGCGGACTGTAGACGAGGTTAACCGCCGGGAGCGGGTCGACCGTCTTGATCGTGAAGCGTGCGAAACAATCGACGCCGAGGTCGACACCGGGACAGACCGGTGGGGTGTTCGGTCCGCCCGAGAAGGTATTGCGGACGCCGGTGTCGAGACGAATGAGGGAGTACTCGACCCGAGCGCCGCCCTGCACGCGCAGACGGTCTCGGACGATGGGGAGCTCGAAGAGGCCGTAGCCCCCGATGATCTCCTGCGTGGCGGTGAAGCTGTCGGAGACACGCGTTGCCTCCGAGAGACTCGCGAGCCCGGGGGCGAGCTGATCGGCCCGGAATAGATACTCGGGGGGCTGACGCAGATCCTGCGTCTGGTCGGAGGCACTGAAGACGAAGCGTCGCTGGTCGAAGGTGCGCTTGCGGTAGCTGTAAGCCGGGCCGAACTTGAACTTGGCGGGCAGGCCGCGCCACACGTCCGTGAAAGGAAGGCGCGTGGTGAAGGGCAGGGTGAAGTCGACCATCGAGTCGCTGAGCCACTCCCGGGTCAGGTTGTTGATGCGGTTTCCCGATAACGGCAGATCGGTGGAGAAACCGAACTTCCCCGCCGTGCCCTGGTACGCCACGTAGCGCGTATCGGGCTCGTTTCGCGTGGTCAGCGACAGGGCGCTGCGCCAGTCGACCCGGGACCAGCCAAGGTCATGTGCCCCCGCGACCTGTCCCAGGGCGAGTTGCTCCACGACGTAGTTGAGGAACCACTGGCGGCTGAGCTCCTGGGGCTTGGTGTTGCGCTGATTCTCCACGATGCCGAGCTCCCGCTGGACGGTGTCCGTTCCGAAGCGATTGACGAGCGTTCGTACGTTGATCTGATGCCGGTCGGAGATCTCCCAGCCGGTGGTGAGCACGCCCCCCAGCTTCACGGTCTGGCGGCCCTGGTCCACATCGAAAAAGTCGTCGATGACCTCGACGTTGTCTTCGGCGCCTGCGGTGCTCCCCTGGGGGTTGCGGAACGAACGACGGATCCCGTCGTTTGCCTGTCGGTACTCGTTGGAGTAGATCCCCCCGAGCTGGAATCCCACGGGTCCCCAGCGGTTCCCGAGACTGAAGTTGCCGCCATAGTTCGGTGGGGCATCGCTTTTGTTGAAGCTCCAGATGTTCTTGAAGCCGCGAGCGACGGTGAATTGCTGGCGTTCCGGCAGGTCGCCCACCGGGAAGGGCGGGGTCGTCGCTGGGGAATCCCGATATCGTGTCCCGAGCGTGAGATTGTCGAGAGGGCTCCCGCGGTAGGTCAGGAAGTCCTGACCGGTGGTCTGGGGGACGTTGATCCCGCCGCGAAGCCCGAGACTGTACTCGAGCTTGTCAGGGAGGTCACGGAGCGCCAGCGCCACCAGGCCGGCCACGAAATCCCCTGGGAGATTCGGCGAGTACGTCTTGTACACCGCGAGATCGTCGAGAAAATCGACGGGAAAGAGATCGAGCGGCACCGCCCGCCGAAACGGATCGGGGCTTGGCAAGCGGGTGTCGTTCAGGAGCGCCCCGACATAGCGATCCCCGAGGCCGCGGATGACCACGTAGCGGTCGTCGCGGACCACGAGGCCAGGCAGGCGCTTGACGATGTCGGAGGCCCCGGAGCCCACGGTCTTCTTCATGGCCTCGCGGCTGATCGTTTCGCTGACGACCGCTTCGGACTTGCGGCGGGCGAGTTGGGCGGCCTCGGTGGCCCGCTGGGCTGTGGCGACGACCTCGACGGTGTCGATCCCTGCCGCCCCGGCAGGCTCGAGCGCGGCATCCGCCGTGCTCGCCTGGTTTGCCCGTACCAGCAGTTCACGTATCCGCACGCCACGATACAGGGGAGCGATGACGCGGAGCTCGTAGGTGCCTGGCGGGACGCGGAGGAGATAACGCCCGTCCAGGTCGGTCCGCGTCCGGATCGGGGTGCCGACGACTTCGATGATCGCCTCGACGACCGGCGCGCCGCTGCTCTGGTCGACCACCATCCCACGAATGGTCCCTGACGCCGAGGGCTCCTGCGCGACGCCAGTGTCCGCGCCGAGAAAGGCGCAAACGGCGCAGACGAGAGCCACGACAAGGGCAGGACCCCTGGACCTCTCCACTCGCATCCCAGGGTGAGCCCTTGGCAGCGCACGATGTCGGCTGCGTTACGGAGCGGAGACAACAGTGAGTCACCACGGAAATGAAAAACGCTCGTCATGCAGCGATAACTTTTGGTCCGCTACAAGCCGGTTGTCGTCCCCTGGCGGCGGAAGGCGGCGGGATCAGCCGAACCTTCCCGCTGCTGAAACCTCGTTGTCACCCGTTGCTGGTAGGAGGTCGTGCGTGGCGCGGCGAGCGCCCTGCACGAAAGGAGGGAGCGGCATCGACGAAAGTGGGGCGAACGACACATCTCTTCTTCAGGAAGCGTCAGTGAGGATCAGGAGAAGAAAGGATCAGGACATCATGAGAAAAGCGCATTGGTTGAATGCTGCCGTGGCGAACGCCCTGGCGGCAACGGTCTTGGCCGGAGCTGCCCACGCGGCGGTCTGTGGCGACGTGAACAACGACGGCGCAGTGACCGCGGCGGACGGAGGCGTGCTCGAGAACCGTCTGTTGAATCCCGCAACCCCGATCTGCGGTGGCACGGGGATCGCGTGTGCCGACCTGAACGCGAACGGCACCGTCGACACGGGCGACCGCACGATCCTGGGTCAGGTCATTGCGGGCGTCGAGACGCTGTACGCCCCCTGCACCGGTCCTGCGGCGCCGACCTGCCCGTCGACCTGGACGGGTGATATCACCACGAACCAGCACTGGGGGCCTGCCCCGTGCGAAGTGAAGCTCAACGGGCCCGTGCTCGTCACCAACAACGCGGTGCTCACGGTCGATCCGGGCGTTGTCGTGAAGGGGATCAAGAACCCGTCGAACCCCGCTGCCCTGATTGTGCTCCGTGGCTCGAAGCTCGATGCGAATGGGACTGCGGGCAACCCGATCGTGTTCACCAGCGATCAGCCCCCAGGCTCGAGAAGCCTCGGCGACTGGGGTGGCGTGACGCTCAACGGTTTCGCACCGGTGAACTTCCCTGGCGGTGTCGGGAGCTCGGAAGGCCTGCCACCCGGACTCGCGCTGTACGGTGGCAACGATCCGGCTGACAACGTCGGGCGCGTGCGGTTCGCGCGAATCGAGTACTCCGGCATCGAGTTGAGCACGGACAACGAGCTCAACGTCTTCACCATGAACGCCCTCGGGACGGGGACCGTGATCGACCACGTCCAGGCTCACCGAGGAAACGATGACTGCCACGAGTGGTTCGGTGGGACCGTCCGCACGAAGTACCTGGTCGCGACGGGCTGTCGCGACGACGGCCTCGACTGGCAGATCGGCTTCCGCGGGACTGTGCAGTTCGCAGTCGTCCACCAGGCGGCGGCAGGAGTCGATGGCTCGGGGCGGCACGGGTTCGAGGCCGACAACAACGAGTTCGGCTTCAACAACCTGCCGCGCTCGAATCCCCAGATCTGCAACGTGACCGCCATCGGCGCGAGGCCCCAGGGGATTACGATCGGCGGGTCGGGGGCGCAGCTGCGCCGCGGCACCGCGGGGACGATCGCCAACTCCATCTTCGCGAGCTGGCGAAGCTCCTGCCTCAACATCGCTGATAACGACACGATTGGTCGGGGATGTTTGAACGCGACGACGCTCCGGACCGGCGCGGACGTGCTGCGCGTCCAAGACAGCATCTGCTTCAACAACGGGACGGGCGGCACGACGGTCATGAGCGGGGGCGCGACATCGCCGTGCACTCCGGCCGAGCTGGGGGCTCTCTGGACCACTTCGACGGGGCTCAACACGACGACCGATCCGTCGATTCCGTGGGCGACGGCAGCCTCCTTCCCCGGGAATCCGCTGAACACGTCGAACTACGTGCCTGGCATCGCTCTTTCCGGGCCGGACTGCAAGAACGTGAACCCCACGGTGTTCGACTCGGCGCCCTTCATCGGTGCCCTGCCTAGCGTTGGATCGAATTGGTTGAACGACGCCAGCGTCTGTGGCCCCGGCCAGATCGCTGGCTGCTGGCTCAACGTGGAGCTGAACTGACGTGACAGGGCGGGCCGTGACCAAAGAGCGCAACGGGCTCCTGTCGAGCCCTCGGGCGTGCGCTCGCCTGGCGGGACGGGCGACGTGGTGGGCGGCGATAGTCACCGGCGTGCTGTTGGCCGGGATGCCCACCCGATCCGGCGAAGGGGCTATCAGCCGAGATCCGCGGTCTGGACGGGTCTCACGAGGCGCCCCTTCGCTGGAAGCGCTGGTCGACCAGATGCTGCGGGCTCTCGCCAACAAGGACGCGGAGGCTCTCCGCCGGCTGCGGGTGTCCAAAAAGGAATATCTGGACGTGATCCTCCGCGGCCACGTGGAACCCGGAGAGCCGCCCCGCGAGCTGTCGGCGGTCTGGCGGCAGTATGCGTGGGATTACCTGAACGATCGCAGCACCCTTCACGAGCAGCGGCTGCTCGCGGACTACGGCGGGCGCAAGCTCACGGTGCGGAAGATGGAATTCGAGAGGGGGCAGAAGAGCTACGCGGGTTATCGGGCATATCGACAGCTGCGGCTCACGGTCGCGGATCCAGACGGGGCCGAGCGCGAGTTGCGGACCGGCTCCATCGCACAGATCGGTCAAACCTACAAGTTCATCTCGTTCATTCGAGATTGACTCGGCAAGAGAAAAGGAGCGGTGATGAAGAACGACAACATGATGCGGATCGGAGCTTTCGTGCTCTGCGCGGCTGCGCTGCTCGGCGCGGCGACGGCGGATGCGCAGCCCACGAAGGAATCTCTCAAGTGTGCCTCCGCCAAGCTCAAGGCGTACGGCAAGGACGTCGTGGCGAAGCTCAAGTGCTACGAGAAGGCGGTGCTCAAAGGGGTGGCGCTGGATCCTGCGTGCATCACGAAGGCGGAGACGAAGACGACGGATGCCTTCAACAAGGCGGAGCTCAAAGGAGGCTGCGCCACGGAGGGGGCTCCTGCGACGGATCTCAGCGCTGCGCTCCAGCGAAACAACGACTACCTCGATGCGATCAGCGCGGCGCTGGCGCCGAATCCAGGGCCGAACAAGTGCCAGGCGACGAAGCTGAAGGAAGTTGGCAAGCTCGCCAATAAGCTGTTCGGCTGCGAGTCGAAGGCGGCCGCGAAGAACGGCAAGGTCGATCAGGCGAAGTGCGTGGACAAGAACGTGCAGAAGACGATTGCGGCCTTCGCCAAGGCCGAGTTGAAGCCACCGTGTGACACGACCGGGGACGGCGTGACCTCGGCTTTGGGGGTGAAGGGGATCGTCGAGCAGCAGGTGCGGTTGACGCCGCGCTTCAACGGTTGCGGAAACTACCTCGTGCTCGATCCGGAGACCTGCGACGATGGGAATAACGACGATGTCGACGCGTGTCCGGCCGACTGCAACGTCGCCTTCTGCGGGCTCCCTTTCGGGCCAACCTATACCGTGACGGTTGCGATCAGCAATCCGAACGTCTCGGCGGTGTCGCTCGTCGTCGACTATGACGAGGGGAAGGTGGATCTGGAAGGGACCAGCGGCGACCTGCCCACGGCGACTCCGCTGGTCGGTGCGGGATTCGCCGGCAACGACTACGACCACCTGGTGCGGTGGGTCGCGTTCGATGCAGTCAACTTCGGCTCGACGGATATCGTGAGCTTCGATTTCCAGGCGTGCGCTGGGGCTCCTGCGCCGGTTCCAGGCGATTTCCCGTGTACGGTCCTCGAGGCGACCAACCAGCTCGGCAAGAAGGTGGCCGGGGTGACGTGCTCGGTCACGATCTCCTGACACCGATTCTCTGAGACAGCCAGAACAGATCGACTGGCCACAGGATCGGGCGGCGTCGGATCGGCGCCGCCCGACCGCACTTTGAGGACGGAGCGTGAATCGCAACTGCATCGGGACGCAGGCACGACGGGTGCCAGTGAAGACGCTGGTGGTGCTCGTGGGGGGGCTGCTGCTGCACGCCACGGAGGCGTGGAGCCGGACGCCTGGTCGCGATGCGGGACAGCGCTGCCGGCGGACGATTGCCCGGTCGGTGCGACAGTTGACGAACGCGGGTCTGGCAAGCATCGCGGCATGCTGGCAGCGGGCCGGTCAAGGGCGGCAGACGCGGGAGAATTGCAACCAGATCCCGAACACGCCCGGGGCGACCCGCTACGGTCGGACGGAAGCGCTCGCGAAGTTCCGCATGCTGCGAGAGGGGGTGTGTCCTCCCGGGAGCCCGGCTTTGGCGAACTACCCGGGGGAGACCGTGAGGGTGGCGGTCGATGTGTTGCTGCCTGCGGTGAAGCGGAGTCTGGAGGACGGAGCCGGGGAGTCGCTCGGGGCAATGGGTCCGAACCGGGCGGGAGGAGGCAACGGACGGCAGGTCACGAAGTGCCGTCGCGCGATTGCCAGAGCGCGCCAGCAGCTCGTGCGACGCATGTTGCGAAGCATGGTCGAGTGCCAGCTCCGCCTGGACCAGGACTCGGGGGTGATGTTGCCGCTGGCGCCGGCATGTGTGGCGACGGCGGATGCCAGCATGCGGCAGGTCGCGGTGGCGGTGGGCCCGGCATGCGCCGGGCTGTCGGCCGCGCAGGTCGGCGGGTGTCGCGTGCTCCCCGACTGCGTGGTGCAGGGAGCCGAAGCGTTGGCTGCGCGCCTCGCGCGCTTCGCGTTCCCGGACAAGGCGGAATGCGGCAACGGTGTCGTCGAGCTCGGGGAGGAGTGCGACGACGGCAACGACGACTTCGGGGATGGCTGCGAGCCGAATTGCCGCGAAACGGGTGCTGGACAGCGCGGGTTCTGTGGGGACCGGATCGTCGAGCCGCCCTTCGAGGAGTGCGACCTCGGGAACAACGGGAATAGCGACGAGGGTAACTGCACGACTGCGTGCAAGCTTGCGACCTGTGGGGATGGGCTGGTCGACAAGATGGAGCCCGGCGTGGAGGAGTGCGACGACGGCAACGCGGTCGCCGGCGATGGATGCACGGAGTGCACGAAGGACGGTGTCGTGTGCCTCCCCGAGGGGATCGTGGCCAACGTGGCCCTCGACTACAACCTGCGCGTCACGGGTCCCTTGCTGGGTATGTTCGTCGACCTCGGCTATCCCCCCGGCCTGAGCATTCCCGGCTCCGGCACGGCCGCGAGCGTGCGGGACCGGGTCACGGCCCTGGTGTCGGAGGGAGTACGCTTCATCCCGAGCGACCAGGATGCCAACGGCGATGCCATCGATGACCGGGTGCGCATGCTTTTAAGCGCGAATTCGGTCGATCGACCAGTGGCCCCGGGGCCGGTTGCGCGTATCCGCTTCGACTGCGAGCCGGGACGCGAGTTCCGCCCCAGTGACCTGCAGTGCGCGCTCGACAGTGTCTCGGACAGCGCCGGCGGCGTGCTCGACCCCGAGCGGCTCCAGGCGGAGGGGGTCCGCTGCCTCGTCGAGTCCCTCGAGGGCGGAGCGCCCGTGACGACGACCACGACGACGACCACCACCACGACGCGTCGCCCGACGACGAGCACCAGCTTGACGACCACGACGACGACCACGACGACCGCGATCCCGGTCACCTGCGGAAACGGCGTGGTCGATCCGCGCGAGGAGTGCGACGACGGCAACGCGAACAACGAGGACGATTGTCTGGAGAGCTGCCGATTCAACCGCTGTGGCGACGGCTTCGTCGATCGACAGGGGCCGCTGGTCGAGGAGTGCGACGACGGGAACCGTGACGATCGCGATGGGTGTACGAATGCCTGTACCCTCTGCGGAAACCTGACGGTGACCGACCCGGAGACCTGCGACGACGGGAACCTGGTCGACGAGGACTTC
>Ga0308414_1001803_pt1 | contig 13931 bp, 10 predicted proteins | sample HotsprSampleOS50_FD_205667 | JGI IMG/M metagenome (GOLD analysis project Ga0308414, IMG submission 205667) | Hot spring phototrophic mat microbial communities from Octopus Spring, Yellowstone National Park, Wyoming, United States - 20090730_OS50 ... | reverse complement strand
CGGGACCACCGGATCACTAAGCCCTACTTTCGTATCTGCTCGACCTATCGGTCTCGCAGTTAAGCACCCTATATACCTTTGCGCTCAACGCCTGATTGCCGACCAGGCTGAGGGTACCTTTGGACTCCTCCGTTACTTTTTAGGAGGAGACCGCCCCAGTCAAACTGCCCAGCTGACACTGTCCTCCGCCCGGTTTACGGGAATCGGAGTTAGAACTAAAGTGCATCCAGGGTGGTATTTCAAGGTCGGCTCCACCGAGACTGGCGTCCCGGCTTCGCAGCCTCCCACCTATCCTACACAAGATACACCACAGCCCAATATCAGCCTACAGTAAAGGTTCACGGGGTCTTTCCGTCTAGCCGCGGGTATGTGGCATCTTCACCACAGCTACAATTTCACCGGGTCGCTGGTTGAGACAGTGCTCCGGTCGTTACGCCATTCATGCAGGACGGAACTTACCCGCCAAGGAACTTCGCTACCTTAGGACCGTCATAGTTACGGCCGCCGTTTACCGGGGCTTCAGTCGCGAGCTTCGCCTTGCGGCTAACCCGCTTCCTTAACCTACCGGCACCGGGCAGGCGTCAGACTCTATACATCCTCTTACGAGTTTAGCAGAGTCCTGTGTTTTTGATAAACAGTCGCCAGAGCCGATTTACTGAGACCCCCAGAAGCTATGAATTCACCTCCGAGGGCACCCCTTCTCCCGAAGTTACGGGGCCATTTTGCAGAGTTCCTTAACCAGCGTTCTCCCGAGCGCCTTAGACTTCTCGTCTCGCCTACCTGTGTCGGTTTTAGTACGGTCACCGAGGTTTCAACCTTTAGGAGCTTTTCTTGGACGCCTTTCGGATGACTTCTCGAACGAAATCGCGATCGGTCCCGTCCCTTGGCTTGCGAGGGCGGATTTGCCTACCCTCACCTCAGAACGGTCCACGGACATTTCTATCCGTCCGCTCACCCTAGGAGCGCCGTCCCTCCATCAGTCCACCTCGGTGGCGCAGGAATATTGACCTGCTGTCCATCGTCTACGCCTTTCGGCCTCGACTAAGGTACCGGCTAACCCTGGGCGGAATTACCTTCCCCAGGAAACCTTAGGCTTTCGGCGAGCAGGATTCTCACCTGCTTTATCGTTACTCATTCCGGCATAATCACCTGTAGAGCCCGCCACCACTCCTCACGAAGCGGCCCGTATCTGCTCTACAGCGCTCTCCTACCGCTACGCATAGCGTAGCCCACAGCTTCGGTGTAAGGCTTACTCCCGTTCATTTTCGGCGCAAGGTTGCTCGGCCAGTAAGCTGTTACGCACTTTTTAAATGGTGGCTGCTTCTAAGCCAACATCCTGGCTGTCTCAGCAACCTCACTTCCTTTATGACTGAGCCTTACTTAGGGACCTTAGCTGGTGGTCCGGGTTGTTTCCCTCTCGACCCTGGAGCTTATCCCCCAGGGACTGACTCCCGAGATAGTCGCATCGGTATTCGGAGTTTGGTTCGGCAGGGCAGCCGGCGAAGGCCCCCAAGCCAATTCAGTCTCTCTACCCCCGATGCGTAGTGTCTCGAGGCTAGCCCTCAAGCTATTTCGGAGAGAACGAGCTATCTCTGCGTTTGATTAGACTTTCACTCCTCCCCACAGGTCATCCCCTCGGTTTTCAACCCAAGTGGGTTCGGGCCTCCACGCGGTGTAACCCGCGCTTCACCCTGCCCATGGGTAGGTCACGCAGTTTCGCGTCTACTGCTGGCGACAAAGCGCCCTATTCAGACTCGGTTTCCCTACGGCTTCGGCCCGGAAGGCCTTAACCAAGCCGCCAACAGTAACTCGCCGGATCATTATGCAAAAGGCACGCCGTCACACCAGGCTACCCATCCCTTGCGGGACAGCCAGCCTCTGTGCTCCGACCGCTTGTAGGCATACGGTTTCAGGGTCTCCTTTCACTCCCCTCACGGGGGTTCTTTTCATCTTTCGGTCGCCCTACTCGTCCACTATCGGTCGTCGAGGAGTATTTAGCCTTACGGGATGGTCCCCGTAGCTTCAGTCGGGGTTCCACGTGCCCCGACCTACTCAGGTACCTCCGGGCTGTGAGCCAGTTTTCGCTTACAGGACTGTCACCTTCTGTGGTCCGCCTTTCCAGGACGGTTCAGCTAACCGGTCACATCACCCATGTGGAGGCCCTACAACCCCGCAGGGAAAATCCCCACGGTTTAGGCTCTTCCCCTTTCGCTCGCCGCTACTCAGGGAATCGAGTTTTCTTTCTTTTCCTCCGGCTACTGAGATGTTTCAGTTTGCCGGGTATCGCCTCACACGCCTATGGATTCAGCGTGTGATGATTCGGGGATCCCGGGATCAACGCTTGTTTGACAGCTCCCCCGGGCTTATCGCAGTCTGCCACGCCCTTCATCGCCTCTCGACGCCAAGACATCCACCGTACGCCCTTAGTAGCTTGGCCACATGGATCGAACGCTCCCGCAAACATTGTCGCGGATTACGTTGATCTCCAAGCTACCGTCGCTCATTTCGGCCGGACCGACAGATAGCCTGCCATCCGACCGACATCTCACGCGCTCGGTACAATGATGCCACCAAAGATCACAACCAAATTGTCAAAGAACAAAACGCGGAGCGACGACTACTCATTTCGCCATCACTCCGACGCAAACGAACTGGGGTCACATTCCCTGAAACATGTCCCCTGTTTGTTTGCGTCCTTCTTGCAACCTCCTGACTTAATTCAGTTTATCGGTTGCCCCGTCTCAGTGTCAATCCCACCCCTTCGCCTTCTTCTTTTCGCCCAATCTTGCAGGGCCAATTTCTATTTTACGCCTCTCCCTGCCTCGGACAACCCCTCCCACCATTTTTTTGTTCGGGGTTTTCGCTACGATTTCCTCGTTGCGATGAAATTCATTTGATCCATCTCGGGCCGAGGCGCCAAGGGGGGCATTCCAATTCTGAATCCGAGACGTCTTTTCTGACAATTTGTCGCCCGTTCCACCCCCCCTGAAAGGCTGACCGGACCAGACCGGTCGAATCGCCGTTTCCATCTTTATATCGGACTATTTAAACGAAAATTCCAGCCGGGATGAGGCCGGGATCTCGCCGAGTTTGGCACGCCGTTTTCTTCGTAACCAGCCGTTTTCAGGAAGAACGGAACAAACAAGGGGCTTCAGATAATCGCCGCAGCGTCCCCCGGATGGGACTCGGTCAGATTGTTCCCGATCGCATTCACGATAATGGAGTTTCCGTGTCTCCCATGGACAGTCCTTCGGTTTGTGGCTGCAAGCTGAATTACATGTTACAATCTGCGACGACGATCGGTTTGCCGCGGTGCGAGAAGTCTGGTACGACCGTGTTATGAGCCGATCGCATCGGCCCGCGCGGGACAAACTTGTTTTTACCTTCCGCAATGAGTCGGAGGTCCGGCTATTTATGACGAAGTACTTCGTTGTCTCGATCTGCCTATCGTGTCTGTTCGGCTTGACGCTGATGGGCCGAGAGCCATCGTCCGAGGAGCCGTTCACCACTGAGGCTAGGGGCTTTCCACCCACTGAGACGCCGGTGGTCCAGCCATGGCGATCGGTTCTCATCGATCCAGAGTACGGCGGCGACTGGGTTGTCGCGGGCGATTTGGACGGCCAGCCGCCTGTCGAGGTCGTGGCTGCGCAAAACTTCAATCGTGATGACAACCACTTCACATCGGCCGTCGTGGCGCAGCGACTCGACGGGAGCGTCCTCTGGCGCTGGGGTGATCCAGGTCTTGGCCGCCGTCAATTGCATCACGACGTGGCTTGTCAAATTCACGACCTCGACAACGACGGTCGCAACGAGGTCATTCTGGCCGCAGACCGCGAACTGATCGTGCTCGACGGCGCAACGGGCAAACTGAAGCAACAATTTGCGATCCCCGAACACGCCAGTGATTGCGTTGTGTTTGCGGATCTCAGTGGAAAGGGGTGGCGATCCGAAATCCTGGTCAAGACCCGTTATACGCAGATCTGGGCCTACACCGCCGAAGGGCGGCTCCTGTGGACCGTCCAGTCGCCCGGGGGATACCGCACCGCTCATCAGCCGCTGCCGGTGGATTTGGACGGCGACGGACGAGAGGAAATCCTGGCGGGTTACGCCGCACTGAATCCAGACGGCCAGGTGCGATGGGTGTTTGAAGCGGAGCCGGGCAAGCCAAACGGAGGGCATGCCGACTGCTGGCGCGTCGTGCGGTCGGCTGACCGCCCGGAGGATTGGCGTCTGGTGCTGACCATGTGCGGTGGTGAGGCCCTGGTTTTGACTGACGGCTTGGGGCGGCCTTTGTGGCGGCAAACCGGCCTGCACTATGAGTCTGTGGACGTGGGCGAGGTCCGTCCGGACGTGCCTGGTCTGGAACTGGTGGTGGACGTCGATCACCTCCGCACGCCGGAAAAACCGTTATGCGTCTTCAGTGAAGAAGGCCGCTTGTTGGGACGCATCATCACCGACTACACACGGCATCACATCCTGGTGGATTGGAACGGAGATGGCGTGCTGGAAATCGGTTCTGCGCTACCCCATGGCCTGTTTGATGGCTTCGGCCGACGCGTTGTCACTTTTGCCGTCGAACCGGACGAGAAGCCTATGCTGATCATGGAAGGCGATATGGACGGTGACGGCGCCCAGGACGTTTTGCTGACAACGCACGGTCCCGACGGGCAGCACTGGGTACACATCTTCCGTAATCCGAGCGGTCCGCGCAACACGAATCGGAAACTGGAAGGCACAGGCGAGAACTTCACGCTGTATTAAGGCCCGCGGCGATTGAATTCACGTGACCAAAATCGGCCCGAGGAAACCGGGAACCGGCGTCGCTGTACGGTGACTGGCGGACTTTATCAAAAAATCGCTATATTGATTGACGCTGAAAGGTAGTGGTAACACGTAGACCGATAGGGGAGGTGTAACATGTATCGCTGTTTCCTGTTCGTCGTGTTGAGCGTCTTCGTGTTGGCCCCCCAGTTGCCGGCGATCGAACCAGTCGATCCGGACTTGATTCCCGAGGCACGGGCGGTGTTGGACTATTTGCACACGATCTACGGACAAAAGACGCTGGCCGGTGGCAACGGGATCAAAAGCGTGGATAGTATCCGCAACGTGTGTGGAAAGGAGCCGGCTATAGTGACATTTGATCTCTCCGGCTGGAATAGTCCGCCCTGGGGAGAGAGTTATAACAGCGTTGTCCAGCGGTCGGTCGATGAGGCAAAAGTATGGTGGCAGAAAGGGGGTATTGTCACCATGCAGTTGCACTGGATTCATCCCTCCAATCCTGACGGGTCGGCTTGGTTAGGTGCCCATGGACGGAAAAAGCCGAGTCCGCCGTTCGATTTTGCCGCTGCGTTCCAACCGGGAACTCAAGTCCACGAAGAATTAATGCGCGACTTGAAAGGTCACGCTGACTTTCTGCAACAACTGGCAGACGCTCGCGTCCCCGTTCTCTGGCGGCCGCTCCATGAGATCGACGGTGGGTGGTTCTGGTGGACCGACCGCGAGACACCCGAAAATACCGCCCGGCTGTGGCAGATGATGTTTGACTATTTTGTCAAAGAACGAAAACTGCACAATCTCATCTGGGTCTGTAGCGCAGGACTGCATCCCAGCTCGAAGAATAGGGACGTCGTCCAAATCGAGTTTCGCCGTCGCTTCTATCCTGGCGACAACTACGTGGACATCGTAGGCATCGACATTTACCCCAACAGTTATTACGGCTACGGAAAGCCTCAGGAAGATACCTACCAGAAGGCGTTTGAGATCATGCGGCAAGTGGCGCCAAACAAGATGGTGGCCCTGTGCGAATGCGAAGCGATTCCCAATCCCGATATCATGGCTGATACCGGTCCCAGGTGGCTTTACTGTCTGCCGTGGTGGCCCGAAGGCAAAAACCACCCGGCCGATTGGATCCGCAAGACCTATCTGCATGAATATCTCATCACTCGAGACGAACTGCCCGATTTCCGCGGAAAGGATCGCTGACATGATTCGGTTTTGTTCGGCCGCACCTATCTGGTGGCAGACAAGAAGAACCAGCAAATCGCCGAAAACAATCCTAACCGTCTGTGGTGGCATTAAGGCTGTTGTCAGCTACTCTGGGCGACGACGGCTCAGACAATAAAACGAATGCGACTCGGCGCCGCTTTCGGGATATCCGCTAATTGCAATGAACAAGACTTGCACCAGCGAATCCTGCATGACAAACTGGTGACATAATTTTCACCTGAACGGCAGGCAAGGTTGATATTTGGGGGATGGATATATGGGGCGAAGGCAGAAAGGGGGTAGCCTACTGCTACTTCGTGAAAATGCAGAGGATCGCACGCTAGACCTTTCTCTGTCCTGTGAGGAGAGCATAACGATGGGAACACGCAAGCGGCCTCGGCCTGAGTTCCGTTGGATCGTCATTTTATTAGTTATGTTAACAGGCTTGTTGGGGAGGAGCGATTTTCTCTGCGGTGCCGAGGAAGCAGCTCCTTCCGCCAAAGCGGTCTTTCGTACCATCCAGGCGCCACCACCGGCAAAGTATTTCACCTGGCCGTCTGATCCGCCTTCGGATTGCCCCATTCCACGATCGGAGGATTTCATCGAGTTAGGTTTCACTGGCCGCCATGCCGAATACACTTGGGCCGATACGTGGTATCCATCATGGGCTGCCGACGATCGAATGTATTCATGTTTCACCGATGGTCGTGTCGAAGGTGTGGTGGCTACGTCGGGAAATGGCGACAAAGCCCTCGTAGGACATGCCGTGATCGTTGGTGACGATCCTTTGCACCTCCAAGTGGTGGAGCCAGGCACGATCCCGGGCTCTGCCTTGCCGTATCAGGGCCGCTATCCCTCCGCAAATCTTTATTACGACGGTATCTGGTACATCGGCACATACTGTCTTGCGCCGGCCGGCAGGGTGACCCGCGATGGCGTTATTTACAACTGGCCGTGGCTTGGCCCGTTCGTAGGATTTCACATTTCCCGTGACGGGGGTAAAACGTGGTTCCCTTGTCCCCACACACCGGCAAAACCGCTCTTTGGCGAATCCGGGCTGGAAGGACAGCCGGTCAAGATTGGCGCGGCTCACGTGGTCGATTTTGGCCGAGAGCTTGAGCATTCCCCGGATGGAAAAGTTTATCTTGTGTCTCATGGTGCGTCGCGCGGGCCGGAGAATCGTCGCTTCGCATACAACAGTTGGATCACCGGCGATGAGATCTACCTCCTGCGAGTGTCTCCCGGAATTGAGAACATGAATGATCCGCAAGCGTACGAGTTTTATGCCGTAGAGGATGCCAGCGGCAATCCGATTTGGAGTAAAGAATTCGATCGCATTCGCCCCATCGTGCGGTGGGACGACAATATGGGCTGCGTGACGATCACATATAACGCGCCGCTTAAGAGATACTTCATGTGCGTGACCGACGGGACAAATACGACCGGGTTTTTCAATAGCTATCTTCTGGAAGCGGAGCGAATCACCGGTCCGTATCGCATGGTGAAATACCTCCGTCATTTCGGTGAGCAGGCGTATTTTCTCAATTTGCCGTCGCGGTTCATTTCGCCCGATGGACGGACGATGTGGCTGTGTTACGCGGCCAATTTCGCCGCCAATTGGGGTGGAAATAAAATCGGATCAAACCCACCGGGCAGCCGATATGGCATGTGTTTGCAGGAAATCAAATTGATCGGGCGAGATGAGCCGATTGAGCGTTCGCCCTGGATGTCGGCCCAGAATGTTGCCCGCCAGGCGAAGATCAGCGTCAGCTCTGTCCATCCAGACTATCGCGCCGAGGCCTTGTGCGACGGTTCGGCAGCCGGGTTTCCGGAAAACCCTGCAAGCGAGTGGGCCTCGCAGGGAGAAGGCACCACAGCCTTCGTCCGTTTGACTTGGGATTCCCCTGTGATAATCGAGAGCATCTGGCTCTTCGACCGTCCAAATCAACTCGACCAAGTTACGGGGGGAATGCTGGTGTTCAGTGACGGAAGTACGCTTTCGGTGCCAGCCTTGCCAGACGGACCGGGTGAGGGGCTGGAGGTCCGATTCACACCGCGGCAGGTCTCCTGGTTGGCATTCGTGATCACAGACGTCAAACCGGGAACTCCCAACGTAGGGCTTGCCGAAATAGCCGTCTTCTCCGCAGCGATCAATGAATCGCAGTGAGGGACACCGATCTACGGTCAGTTTTTGTGTGGCATAGTCGGTAACTGTGCGGCAGAGACTCTATCAGGTCAAATGGACCGTCGGGATGTTGTAAAGCCAACAATGTGGGCGACCGGAATCCAAACCCGCGCCCAGCATCAACCATCTCTGACCCTGTGGCGGACTGGTTTCGTTAGACCGACTTTAAACCCCACGGTGAATGTTTCGTTACAGAGGAACCACCGGCGTGACACCCAAGGAGTATCCGACGCATCGATGATACCCGTCGTTGACCACGGGTCGAGTGGGGGATAGACTAAATTATTGTGCGGGCCTTCGATAACCCAAGCAACGCGAGCTAAGAGCGATTTACCAATTCTGATGTGGCGCTCGATTGTCGAAAAGGTGTTCGTCTGGGAGAAGAGGCCAATGGCGATAGTATGGTGGCTGTAGCTCAGCTGGTTAGAGCACCAGACTGTGGATCTGGGTGTCGCGGGTTCGAATCCCGTCAGCCACCCCTTTTACGGTAGTATTTAAGGTGCTACAACTCGGGGCCGGCGAACTTTCTTCGACAACTGGGGCGTCCCTTTTCTTAAAGCTGGCAATACTATCCCACGGCTTCCCATTTTTGACTCCCTCTCCCATCTGAAGATTAGAGCGGCAAGATTCTGAAGCGAAGTTTTCTGCATGCCAGGTCTGCCGGAACGTTCTGGACATTTTGCTCCCGCGGCAAGACAGGCGTGTCTCTAAACTCGCCACGTCACTGCCAGATGACGCTGCCAATACCGCGAGTCAGGTGGTGGCCGCCCTATCTACAATGTGAGGCACGCTCGTTAATCCCTGCCGGCTCAACGGGATCGGGCCATTCCTTGCAGAGCTGCGCGGAAAAGCGACAATAAAATTTTTGCGCTGGGAAACGAGAAATCAGACCATCTCTGGGCAACTGCTCGTGTTCGTGTTCAAGTCAGTTGGTCTCTATGTCAGTGGGTATCGAATCCTATGAGTGACCCCTATTTTCAGAAGCTCTTTGCCGAACGGATCGGTGGATCTCAATACGGAAAAGGCACCGAGATTTACAAATTCGAGAAGATCAAGCGTGCCAAGCGGCGCGTGCTGGCAGAGCACCCGGAAAGGCCGTTGATCGATTTCGGCATCGGCGAAAACGACGAGATGGCCGACGAAACCGTTCGCAAGGTCATGGCGGAGGAGATCAACAAGGTCGAGAACCGCGGTTACGCCGACAATGGGATTCCCGAGTTTAAACAAGGTGTTGCGCGTTTCATGGAGCGCGAGTTTGGCGTTAAGCTAGATCCAGCCTCGGAAATCAATCATTGCATCGGGTCAAAGACGGCATTGGCAATGCTTCCGGCGGCCTTTATTAACCCAGGAGACGTCACGTTGATGACTGTTCCGGGATACCCGGTGGCCGGGACGCACACCCGGTATTACGGTGGGCAGGTCTATAAGTTGCCCCTCTTGCCAGAGAACGATTTTTATCCCGATCTGGATTCGATTCCAGCCGACATTTTGAAACGAACGAAATTACTGGTGCTTAATTATCCGAATAGTCCAACCGGCCAAGTTGCCACGCCAGAGTTCTATCGCAAGATCATCGACTTTGCTTTGAAGCATGAGATTGTGGTGATCCAGGACGCAGCGCATCTCATGTTGAGCTACGGTGATCGCCCCCTGAGTTTTCTCGAAATCCCGGGAGCCAAAGAGGTTGGCGTGGAAATTCATTCGCTGTCCAAGGGGTGGCACATGATCGGTTGGCGATTGGGGTGGGTATGTGGCAACGCGAAGATTGTCCAGGCCTTCAGCGACATTAAGGACAACTGCGATTCGGGACAGTTCATTGCTATCCAGAAAGCGGGGATTGCCGCGCTCGACAATCCAGAGATCCCGCGGCGTGCACGTGCGAAATATCGCCGCCGGCTGGAAAAACTGGTTGGAACCCTCCGGCGATGTGGTTTCGAGTGCAAGATGCCGGGAGGGACGTATTTTCTTTACGTTCGTTGTCCACGGCAAATAGCAGGTCGGCGATTTGATACGGCCGAAGAGCTTGCTCACTTCTTGATCTATGAACATTCCATAGTCACGGTGCCATGGGATGATGCAGGACCGCACTTGAGGTTTTCTGTAACGTATCAAGCAGCGAACGAAGCGGAAGAAGATGCCCTGATGGCCGAGACCGAAAAACGGCTGATGTCGCTTAATCCGAGATTCGATTGAGCGCAATTCTCGTGTGTCTGCGGTAGAATGTGGGATGCGACGTGCTGCGAGTGATCGATCGTTCTTATCGTGAGGGCCGCAGTTATGGCCAGCGAGATCCGGTATCTTGTGTTCGATGTCGAGAGCGTTGCCGACCCTCAACTCGTGGCAAAGCTGCGCTATCCAGACGAGGCTTTGTCGCCGGATGAGGCAGTCGAACGATACCGTCATGAACTGCTGGAGAAGTACGAAAGCGATTTCATTCCTTACACGTATCAAATTCCGGTTTCAATTGCCGTCGCAAAGGTGACCAGCCAGTTACGTCTTGTTGATCTGGTGGTCCTTGATGAACCTCTTTTTCGGCCGCACGTTATGACAGAGCGATTCTGGCGCGGTTGGGAGGCGTATAAACGTCCCACTTTGGTAACGTTTAACGGTCGTGCGTTCGATATTCCGCTCCTTGAATTAGCTGCGTTTCGCTTCGGAATTAGCATTCCTGGATGGTTCCAAGCCAATGGCAAATCGTTTGAACAGCCGCGTAACCGTTATAACACGCAGTACCATCTCGATCTTTGCGAACTGCTGACGAATTTTGGGATTACGCGGTTTACCGGCGGATTGAATCTTGCGGCCAATCTGTTGGGAAAGCCAGGCAAAATGGAGGTGGCTGGTTATATGGTGCAGGATCTTTACCGAGAAGGGCGATTAGCGGAAATCAATGATTACTGCCGCTGCGATGTTTTGGATACTTACTTTATATTCTTGCGGTCTCGCGTCCTAATCGGGCAAATCAGTCTCGAGGAGGAGCATCAGATTGTGGCAGAAGCCAAACAATGGCTCGAAGAACGTTCTCAGAGTGACCGCGCTTGCCGAATGTATCTCGACCACTGGGGCGACTGGCCTAATCCTTGGGAAAACTCAGGGGCGGAATCTTGAACACGGCCTTGTCGGTGGAATAGCGAGTTGCGAAGCTATCCCTTCCGGGCAATCCATGTCCAGTGTCGATCACTTGTCATTTTCAGATGACTGGCAGATAATTTGTAATCCCGAACCATTTCGGCCACTTCTTCGATAGTCAGCGATGCTGCCAGAGAGTCGGCTAGCAATTGTTGCTGATGTTCATTGGCATCGCCCGCGTAGAGCCGAACCAAGCGGTCAAGCGTTTGGTGATCCTCCGGACGAACAAGGTCCCGGAAGAATAACAGCCCGCCTCGTTTTGTCACCCTGTAGGCCTCGTCGAACGCCACCTTAGGGCATGCAAGGTGATGGATCAAGCTGTTTGACACAACCTGGGAGAAAGCTTCATTCGGAAAGGGGAGGGATTTGGCATCGGCGCGAAGTAAGATGACCGTTTTTTGCAGGTTCTTGTCAACGAGGTGTCGCTGCCCAATTTGGAGCATATTCTGGGAATAATCAACAGCAACGATTCGCGACGTGGGAAGGGCTTCCGCAAGCAGAATCGGGATCAGGGCTGTACCGCAACCGAGGTCAAGGATGAGATCAGGATGACCGCCCGCTCGCAGAAAATCATCGACGAACCGCCGGTTGACCTCGCTGTGATCCATGCTGTCATAATCCAGGGCATCCTCCAGTGTATCCATAACTTCAGGTTCCAGGACACGAGGCAACATGGCGAAACAACTCCTTATCTGCAACGGTAATTGGGATAATTCAGCTCCAACTGGGTCTCCCGTAACAGCGGCAGCGATTTGTCTGCAAGATCCATAGTCTTCGTGATTTCGGTCGATGGCAAAGGATAAACGAATCGTCAATCTCACACTTGCGGTCTCTTGGTAAATCCGCCGATAGGTGCATCAACGTCGGTAAGAGGTCGCGTATTCGGTATGCCGTTCCGACAGAATGAACAACCGACGTACCGAGCGGAATTGCCGGCACGTCGGTCGAAAAAGTTTCATGTCGTCACGAGAGGCAAATTCTGCCAATCTTATTGGCCAAACATCGTCTGGCGAACAACGTTGAGATCAACACCGAGCACCTTGCTGGCCAATTCCCTCAACGTTTCGTAATCACCCTGGATATGCAGAGTCCGATGCGAGTGCTCAAGCTTTTCGCCAGTCTTTAGCTCGAGTGCGGGGGACAAGGATTCGATTTCATAGAACGGTCCCAAGCCTGGTTTGCCCGGCCCAGCAGGACCATCGTTGTAACTATTGGCCACGTCTCCGACATAGGGTTGCTCCTGAGGAATGCCCCACATGTTGTTCATGTAAAGGCATTGAGCTGGATCCTCCGGCATTGTGAAGTGCACCAGCGTAAGCACGTTGTTTTGAAAATCCATTGACCCGGCAACATTCTTCGCCCGTTTTTGCGAGGTACCAATCTTCGAACGATAGTTTCCGTCACCGAGGAAGAGGATCGCTTCCGGCAATATCTTGAGTCTTTCTGGTGGAATCGACCCGAAGTAATCAGACTTGACCACCGGTCCCAACGTCGCCTCGTCGCCTTGTTTATAGGGAACAATAATCACGGTTTGAGGTCCGGCATTGAACATCCCCAGAATCCAGATAGAGACCAGCCCTTTGTCCTTGGCCATGGGTTCGCCTGCGTTGACGACCCGATTCACTGTTTCATATCCGACAGTTTTCACCTTGCGGGATTGGAATGCCGCGAGAGCATCTTCGCCGAAGAGGTGTTTAACATCACTGTCATTCAATAACCGGACATCACGAGTGACCTCAAGTTGAAATTGTGTCCCCGACGTGTTGACCAGTTCCATTCTGCGATACATTCGGAAAAATGGATCGCGGGGTTTGGAAATCACGGTCCAGGCCCCTTCGTTCAACGCCGGCGGGGTAAACCAATTGTCGAGGACCTGATCCACACCTTGCTTGAACCACAGACTGAAAGGACCGCCCTCGGGTGACAGCCAGAACCGGTCTTCACCCCCGTAATTATTGAAATGAGGATTGGGCTGGCCTGCGTCGATGAAGTCTTTATTGATGAAACCAAAACTCAATCCTTGAAGCCCGTCGCAGGAGGACGTCATCACCCGGCCTTGCCATTCGGGGCAGATCAGCACTCGACCGCCCTGTTCATTAACCAGCTCCAGAATCTTTGTGTGCTGCGATAGATACTTGCGAACTTGGCCGTAGCTCATTCCCGATCCTTTCTGTTCCTCATTTGCCCGTGCAATCGGCATCTGCCCCAGAATCGCACAGATACAACAAACAAGACTCAGATGCCACAACCATTTGGAGCATGTCATACGTCACCTCTCACAATGTAAAATGAAAAGCACCCATCGCGACTTTCTTGGGGCAACCGACTGATGCCCCGTCGGCAATTAGCCGGAAACGATTTGTTATTTTGACGTGTTCTGATCGCTCAGTCGAGATACCCTGTTTGACCTGTGCGGGCCTGACAGACGAAGCCCTCGAGACGAAATTGACGCGACGGCTTGTCGTACCCGCAGAGGCATACAAAAACTCCGACACCGTATCAACCACTGCGATGTAATCGATTGCTGTTCCCATGTTTGGTTTCGTGACCGATCAGTATTTGACAGAGACTCCAAGATTTCTCTAAACTGTTAAACGTTCTTCGCGCTGATGCCGACAGTTGTTTTGGATCG